>P_2C_Liq_1_UnCtyDRAFT_1000386_pt1 | contig 19257 bp, 15 predicted proteins | sample Pon2CUnioCityCA_2_FD_10234 | JGI IMG/M metagenome (IMG submission 10234) | reverse complement strand
ATCCTTAACTTCTCTGACTTTGCCAGCTATCCAGTAACCTTATATGCATATGATGTAGATGCGGCAACAGGATGTAGTACTGAAACTAGTTTTAGTTTAACTATAAATGATACACCAGTTATAGGAATCATTAACGATATTTCTAGTTGTGAGCAGTATGAACTGCCTGTATTACCAGTAGGTGATTACTATACCTTCCCAGGTGGTAATGGAACCTTGTTAAACGCTGGTGATGTTCTTACAACTACTCAAACTGTATTTGTATATGCAGAAGATGCTAGTGGTACTTGTAGTGATGAAACGTCATTTGTTGTAACTATTACACCTACAGATATAGGAAATGCAACTTTTAATGATGATACATTTACTTATGATGGTTCTGTCTACTCTTTAAGTGTTGAGAATATCCCAAGTACGGCGACAGTGGTTTACACTAATAATGATCAAACAGAGGCTGGGACTTATGTTGTTACAGCAACTATAACCTCTGCTACTGCTAGTTGTAGCGAGTTAGTGCTTACTGCTACCATGACTATTGATAGAGCGCCACAGACTATTACCTTTGACCCATTACAAAGAAGAAGGTTGAATGTGGATCCAGACTTCCAGTTAAATGCGAGTAGTTCTTCAGGTTTACCTATTGATTACAGCTTTAGCTTTACAGGTGCAAACCCAGCAGCGTCAGTAAGTCCTACAGGATTTGTAAGCTTACTAGCTGAAGGAGTGATCTTAATCACTGCCTCACAACCTGGAAGTGCAAACTACCTTCCGGCAACTGCGGTAGAGCAACCTCTAGAAGTTTACTTAGGAGATAATGCAGATTTAGATACGATCACCATAGATGGTAATGTGATCAATAATCCAGGTCCTGATATTTATTATTTAATAGAATGTGGTAGTAATGTAGATAGCGTTGATGTTGTCCTAGAAAATTCTGATCTGGCTACTTTTGATCCGGCAATGACCTTTACTATTGCTACTCCACGACCAGGAATTTATAGAGAACAAATAATCGTTACTGCAGACAATGGTACTGATACAAGAGTCTATAATTTAACAGTTGAGAGAAGGTTTGAGTTTAATGATATCGTTGAGCAGAAATATAACAACACGCTCATAGTGAATAATAACTTTGATAACAACGGTGGTTACAGCTTTGTTGCTTATGAATGGTATAAGAATGATGTGTTAGTTAGTACGGAGCAGTTCTTCTCAGAAGGAGATGATGCATCTGATCTTCTAGATCCTACGGCCTCTTATTATGTAATCATGACTACAATAGATGGAGATGTGTTACAGACTTGTGTCTCTACGGTGGAATTAGGAAACACTTATTCATTAACTGTGTTAGAGAATCCTGTGATCGAAGGAAGGTTGTTAAAAGTAAGAGCAGATTATCCTGCTGGAGAGCTTGATAATGCAACCTACGAACTGTATTCTGCAACCGGTCAGTTTATAATGGAAGTTCCTGTACAAGGTTTTGATTCTGAGATTTATTTATCAGGAAGTCTGCCAGTAGGAGTATACCGATTAGTTTTGATAACTTCAGAAAGAGTAGATTCCGTAAACTTTATTAAAAACTAAACTGACTTACTAAGATGTATAATAATAAAATAAAAACGACAATTATGGGCCAGTTTAAAAATAGGTTCTTCGCATTAACAGTACTATGTATTTCTTTTTTAGGAATGCATAGTACATATGCTCAGACTAACTGGAAAGCTTCTGTAGGAGGACAAATGACTCTTACTGATTTACAATCAGACAGTGGTAATATGAATTCAAATGTTGAGTTTGGAGGAGGATTATTATTAGGAATTTCTTATGCGCTTAATGATAACTGGAGTATTCATTCTGGAGCAGGTTTAACCTACTTAAGAACAGGTAACACTTTTGCTAGTTATCAAGATGCTGTAGATACTAGAGATTTAGAGAATGAGCCTTTTGAGTTTAGATATCGATTAGAAGGGTATTCTGAGCAACAGCGTAGTATGATGTTATCTGTTCCTGTTGCGGTGCAATATGAGTCAAGTGGTACTCAAACTAGATTTTATTCTAAGGTAGGGGCAAGTGTAAACCTGTTCACGGGAGCTACCTCTCATGGTGAGGCAGATCAGTTAACTACGAGTGGTTATTTTGAACGATTTAATGCAGAGCTTACAGCACCTAGATTTGCTGGATTTGGAACTTTTGAAGATATTGAATTTGCAGAAAGTGATTTAGATATTAATAATAGTTTTAATGCTTTTCTTGAAATAGGTATTAAAGAGAATATAGGTTCTGGATGGATGTATTTTGGGGTTTTTGCAGAGTATGGTCTTAATAACTTACTAAACAATAATAACTCCAGTATCATAGAGTATAATCAGGCTGCACCTTTAGATTTTATTAATAATAGCAGCTTAAATGCTGCTAACCAGATTTCAGGAAATGCCTTATTTGATAAGGTAACTTTAAACTTTGCTGGTTTACGTATAAGATATGAAATAGGACTATAATCTCTATTTTTCAATATGAATTAAAAACCTCTTTAATTAACTTTAAAGAGGTTTTTTTATGATAGCATCCACATAAAAAAACCGCCCATTGGGCGGTTTTAATTTTTTTAAAAGAAGGATTAGTTACCCATCAATTTTTTTCCAGCCTCTTTTGCTTTGTCAGCAGTGCTGTTTGCTGCGTCTTTTGCTCCTTGGGCAGTGCTGTTAGCAGCGTCTTTAACACCATCTACAGCTTTATTTGCAGCATCTTTTGCTCCTGCGGCAGTTTTATTTGCAGTATCCTTAACACCATCTACAGCGTTTCCTGCAGCATCTTTTGCGCCATCCATTACCTTGCCAGCCGCGTCTTTTACGCCTTCAGCAGCGTTGTTAGTAGCTTCCTTAACACCATCTACGGCATTTTCTGTAGCATTTCCTGTTGCATCAACGGCGTTTTCAACATCGTTTGAAGCATCTTCCATTCCTTTTTCAACTTCTCTACAGCTTACTGTGAACATAAGAGTAAGAGCCATAGCTCCCATTAATAATTTTTTCATTTGAGGTAAATTTTTAATTAGAGGCATAAGTTTATTCTTTTGATGTAAATAAAGCAGATTGTGCTCGTTCAATCATACTTAATCGGTTAATTGCGTTATTTAATCCATCATCAGCATGAATGTTAGTTAATATGGAATTTTGTGTCCTTGTGTTTTCCTAGTCTTCGGTTTTTTAATTTTTCCTGTTTTTCTATGCGTTGTGAGGTTTGTGGATTTTGTTCTGCATATCTTGGGTCTTGTATGTAGTTCATTTTTTCCAGTTGGATTACCTGAATGGATATAAAATCAAACTCTGTTATTACCTTGCCAGTGACTCTGTATATTCCGCTTCCGCGAAAGCGAACTCTGGAAACTACTTGTGGAAATAGAACTAAGTCAAAAAAACTGCCTCTGTGATCCAGCATGGTAGCAAACTGCATAACTTTTTTATTTGAGGTTCTAGTGTTTTTAAGGTTTACAAGATAGCCGTAAACTGTGATGTGCTTATGAACCTGTTGTTCCATTTCTAGCTTGCCATTTTGTGTAGTAGGTGCTGTTTCTAAAAGGTCAAAATGGGAGCACAATGGGAAACCTAGTAGTTCCATTTGTTCAAAAGCATGTTCTAGTGCTGTGGTAGAAAGTTTAGGAATGGTTATCGGGTTTTTATGTACTGAGAAGAGTTGGGATTGTGGATTAGTCTTCTTTTTCTCTAGTTTTAAATGGGCTTGCCATAATAGAGTATAGCGATCTATACCTGTAAATCTAAAAGCGTTAATCCTTATAAGAGTGCTTAGAGTTTCTATACTTATGGGAACGCGTTCTATAAAGTTATCAAAGGAACGATAGGCTCCATTAAAATTGCGGCTTTCTATAATTGCGCGCGCTGTGCGTTTCTCTAGTTCCTTGAGGTATCCCAATCCTAAAAAAATAACGGTTCCTTTTATAATCGTATGGAAATGACTATTATTAATACATGGTGGTTCTACAGTTCCACCACACATTTTTGCCTCGTGGATGTAGATTTCTGGACTATAAAAACCACCACCATTATTAAGTGTTGCCGTCATGTATTCCAGCGGGAAATATTTTTTAAGATAAAGACTCTGGTAACTTTCTACGGCATAGCTGGCAGAGTGTCCTTTAGCAAACGCATACCCAGCAAAACTTTTAATTTGGTTCCATATCTCCTTTGATTCGGTAATGGGATAACCGTTTTGTTTACAGTTAGTGTAATATTTTTGTTCCAGTCTTTTAAATTCTTCTCTTGAGCGGTATTTACCACTCATGGCTCTTCTGAGCACATCAGCTTCAGCAAGGTCTAGTTTTGCATAGTAATGAGCTACCTTAATAACATCTTCTTGATATACCATAATACCATGTGTGTCTGGCATGATTTGCGCTAGTATGGGATGGGCTTCTTTACGTTTTTCAGGATAGCGAGTGCGTGTGATGTATTCTCGCATCATACCACTTTGTGCTACGCCTGGTCTTATAACGGAGCTTGCTGCGACCAGACCTAAATAATCATGGGTTTTAAGTTTAGTGAGTAGCATGCGCATGGCTGGAGATTCTACATAAAAACAGCCTATGCACTTAGCCTGAGATATCATCTGATTGATCGCTGGGTCTTCTTTAAAACTGTTTACATTTTCATGTATGTTCTTTAAAGCAGCTTGCGGCTGGTTGTATTTTATAATCTCTATTGCATCTCTTATTTTCCCTAGGCCACGCTGTGCGAGAATATCAAATTTATGGATTCCCGCATCTTCGGCGATGTGCATGTCAAATTGTACTGTAGGATAACCTTTAGGTGGTAAATTTGTGGCACTGTAGTAGTGAATAGGTTTTTCAGTAATTAAAATGCCGCCGGCGTGTATGCTTATATAGTTAGGCATGCCCTGAATAAGATGGCTGTATTTTACTACCAGTTGTTGTATCTGGTCGAGTGCAGTATTATGTATATCTACGCGGGTTAGTTTATCGATCTCAGACTTAGGTAGGCCAAATACTTTACCGAGTTCTCTAATAACGGCTCTGTACTGAAAGGTGTTATAATTAGCGAGTAACGCGACATGATCAAATCGTTCAAAAATAAATCGGGTAATATCTTCACGATCATCCCATGAAAAGTCGATATCAAAATCTGGCGGACTTGTACGGTAGTCATTAATAAAGCGTTCAAAATATAAGTCCAGTTCTATAGGATCCACCTCTGTAATGCGTAGTAAATAAGCGATGATACTGTTTGCACCGCTACCACGACCTACATAGAAGTATCCTTTTTCTCTTGCATAGCGACATATTTCCCAGTTGATAAGAAAGTAAGCCACAAAATTCTTGCGCACTATAAGGTCTATTTCTTTTTTAACGCGTGCTGTTATGGTAGGAGTTTCTTGGGAATACCTATAGGCTATACCTTGCTGGCATAGTTTTTTTAGGAGTTGTAGATCTTCAGTAACGCTATCACTATAGATTTGCTGGTTTTGGGTAAGTTGCTGGTCGTTAAAATTAAAATCTATAGAACAACTGTCTAGAAGACGATTGGTGTTTGAAATTATAAAATCATATTCTATAAAGTCTTTTTTTAGTGCAGCAACGGGCTTCATTATTTGGTCGGGTTGACCTTGCTGCTCTATAGGTAGTTTGCTTAATAAGGTGTTAAGATCTATAGCGCGCAGCAATCTATGTGCGTTAAAATCTCTTTTATTTCTAAATGTTACGGTTTGTAAAATGATTAGGTGGTCTGTCATTTTGATGTATTTTGTAAACGGTAGTTTGCGCAAACTTGCTGTAGAGATTCCTATGTATTCGCTTTCGCGAAAGCGTAATAACTCCATCTCCATAACGCGCTCTAGCGGATAAATAACTACAGCATTTTGAAAACTAGGAGCACGATCAGGAAAGTCTTTTTTTTCATGTAAGTGCTCAGAGAGGAATTTATTAAGCTCAGCAAAGCCATCATTATTTCGAGCTATGCCTACATATAATTGCTGGTGATTATTCCTGAAATCTATTCCTATAACGGCTTTTATAGATGTCTTTTCTAGTAGCCGTGTAAAATTGAGACAAGCACTGGTGTTATTAATATCTGTCAGTACGAGAGTGGTCACACCATTATGTTGTGCGAGAGCAATGAGCTCTTTCTCACTAAAAGTGCCGTATCGTAAGGAGTAGTATGTGTGGTTGTTTAAATACACTATTTAGTTTTGAGTTTGTGATTCTTGTGCTGTGAGCTCTGAGTTTTTTGGTTTGTGGTTTTGTATTCATAGGTGTGGCCTTAAGTCCGCATCTATGAATAGTTTGTTTTGTTCTATTCTTGTTTCAGGTAAAATGAATGTTGCCTTTATAGACTGTTTTGTCGCCTGCGGCCTTCTCGTAATTTACTGGTATTAATTCTGCTTTTTTCTTGTGATTCCCTAAAGGAATTTTAACCATTAACCAATCACTTGACTTACTGTTTACGATGCGCTAGTATCACCGGCGGTAAACCGTTAAATGGGTTCATAATGCGACCTATGGTTTTTGCATCCATTCCTGATGCTCGTAATATTTTGCGATCGCCATATTTCTCCCTGATGTGATCCATGGCTTTATAAAGATTTAGTGCTTGCTCTGTGTCATCAAATAAATTAACTTGATAATTTCCTTGAACGAGATGGGAAAAACGTATGCCTATAAGCCTTATCATTACCCTGCGGTGGTATAGCTTTTCAAAGAGTTCTAGTAGGGTAGGTATTAATATATGGTCAGCGCTGGTGTATGGAATTTTCACTTGTTTACTATAAGTATTAAAGTCAGAATAGCGCAGTTTTACACTCACACAAGCAGTGAGTTTATCACCGCGGCGCAATTGATATGCTAGGTTTTCTGTCATAGCAACTAGTATGGATTTAAGCTTTTTTACATCAATCGTGTCTTTATCAAATGTGCGTTCTGTAGAAATAGATTTACGTTCACTATAAGCTATAACCGGTGTGTGGTCTATACCTTGTGCGCGTCTCCATATGAGTTTACCATTTTTGCCTAGAACATTTAGGAGTAATTCTTCAGGCATTTCTTGAAGGGTCTTTATTTGTTTAACACCTAGATTGCGTAGTGTCTGATAGGTTTTATCTCCTACTTGAGGTATTTTTTTAATGGATAGTGGTGCGAGAAAACTTTTTTCAAAACCGCTGTCTATACGCAGTTGATTATTAGGTTTTGCTTCGCCAGTTGCTACTTTAGAAACTACCTTATTTACTGATAGACCAAAAGAAATAGGTAATCCTGTTTCTTTAATGATACGTCGTCGCAGTTCTGATGAAAACTTATAACAGCCATAAAATCGATCCATTCCTGTGAGATCTGCATAAAACTCATCTATACTGGATTTTTCAAATAAAGGAACTTGTTCTTTAATGATCTCAGTTACCATATTAGAGTGTTGAGAATACACAGCGCTATTTCCTCTTATGACTATGGCTTCAGGGCATAACTGACGTGCCAGTTTCATGGACATACCGCTATGGATACCATATCCTCTAGTTTCATAACTGCAAGCAGCTACTACACCACGATCACTAGTACCACCTACAAGAATTGGTTTTTTGAGTAATCTATGGTCAAGCAGTCGTTCTACAGAAACAAAAAAGGTGTCTAAATCCATGTGTAAGATATTTTTTTGCATGATCGTGATACTGTTTTGTTGGGTTTGCTTGAGTTCTGGGTATTGCCAAAATGGACAATTAAATAGTCCAGTATTTATGTGTTAACTTTAGATTGCTTTGTTAAGAATTATGTGCCGTGTGTTTATTTTCTTTGGTATTCATTTGTGCGCTTTGCTGGATTATCGCTGTAACGGCTTCTACGCCTGATTTTTTTACCTCGTATTCTAAAATTTTAATTGAAAATATTTAGATCGTTTAATAATTCCATGAGTATAAAAAACCTCACAGAGAAGAGTCTTGTGAGGTCGTGAAAGTGATGATCAGATATTTGATACCAATATGGGTATTAATTAATCCTTCATATTTCGCAATACCAGTTGATGAATAGTGGGCTCTATGTAATGCACAAAACTTTCTTTTTCTAATGGATGTTTAAAAGTGATGCCATGTCTCTGTAAAATATGCTGTAGAGTACAGTTCACACGTTGTATCAATTCTTCGGTTTCATGGACTTGTTCTTTCCAGGATTTTATTTTTCTTTGAATTCTTTTTTGAAGAGAATTACTGGGTTCCTTTTGAAAAATCTGCTCTATTTCCTGTATCAGTTCTGTTTTTATCAGTTCTATATTTAAATTGCTTTCCATTTTAAAATAAAATAAATTGATCACCTTCTACCAGTCGTTCTTCTCTTATGGTAAATGAATGATCCTCTGCATATTTAAGACGTTCATATAAACAGCGGTCATAATCCTTAAAGAGTTTTTCTCCTGTAGGTTTTAAAAGTTCGAGTCCGTTAGCATCGGGTTTTTTAATTTTTTGAGAAATAGGATAAGCGTTAAACCCTTTAGATTCAAAAGGTTTCATGAGGTTGGAGATTTCAGTTATACTTAAATCTGGTTGTAACCACTTTTGCTCATCTTGTTTACTTAATATAACCGGTGATCTGTGATGACCTATACGACTTATCAACCGGTTTGCAGTAGTTGTTACCATCGCCACCGTATGATGAATTTCTCCAGTAAGTGGATGTTTCCACGTATCATAGATTCCTGCGATGGCAAAAGGTCCACGGTCTCTATTAGGATATACTAAGTATGGTCTATTAAGTTTTTCCTGTTTAGGTCCTTCTATAAAGGCATCTACTAGTATTAAACAGCGTTGTGACTTTATAGCTTCACGGAACATCGGTTTATTAAATATGCCTAACGGTCCTTTATAATCTCTATCGTTTTCTATGTTATTACTTCCTTCACTACGTGCATTAAGCATGTAAGTTTGCTTGTGCGCCCAGTGCGGTGTGAAACCATAAGTAAATAATTGTATGGTTCCAGGATCTTCACTGGTAATAACAGGAAGCTGTTCTCCAGCAGATATATTTACATTTTCTGGTAAAGAAACATCGTTCTTAAAAACCGCTTTAAAGCGTTTTTCTAAATCTATTTGAGGTGTAACTATTGTTGCTCTTCCACACATAATAATTTGTTTTTATGGAATAATTCCAAGAATAATTCCGTTTTACGCTTCAAATATATGGAATAATTCCAATAACTAGGAAATAATCCTATGTTAAAATTGGAATTATTCCTAAAACACCTATATTTGTCTCATGGCACAAGAGATATCTATAGAGGCAAAACGCTTTAAACAAGTACGTGAAGAGTTAGGAAAGACCCAATCTGAGTTTGCAGAACTGCTCGATGCAGGAAGCACCACTGCCGATATTGAACGCGGTAAAAAGAAAATTACTGGTAAAATTGTAACGGAGCTTTTACGTCAGTTCCATATTAATCCGTTGTGGTTATATGGAAACAGTTATAATAAGAACCTTGAAACTACTGGAAGTACCGCTCCTAAAATTATAAGTATGGACACCAGCGAGCGAGAAAATATGATTATGGTTCCTATAAAGGCAAGTGCTGGTTATGCCAGTAATGTTCTAGACACAGACTGGTATCAAGATTTACCAGCTTTTAACATACCGCTGCCAGAATATAAGGAAGGCAGTTTTAGAGCCTTTCAAGTAAGAGGTGATAGTATGTTACCTGTACTACAACCATCAGAATGGGTGATGGGTAAAGCCGTAGAAAGTGTACGACAGGCAAATGATAATCGTATTCATGTAGTTGTTACTGCCGATACGGTGGTTGTGAAAAAACTACGCAAGTCGCAAGCTCAGAATCAAGTGAATCTTATCTCATTAAATAGAGATTATCCTGTCATAGAGCAACCTGTTTCTGATATTAAAGAATTATGGGAAGTGAATTCTAAACTCAGTTTTGATCTCGATATTCATGAAGGTGAAGAAGCGATGATTTCTCTCAAACAAGGACTGGATAGTTTACGCGATGAGATTGCACAATTGAAGGATAAAAAGTAGTTTTATTCCGCTTTCCCGATAGGGAAGTTTATGCTGTGCTTGACACGGTACGAAAGCGTAATCATAACAACCCAATAGATTTACCATGAATTTCCAGCAATTATTCACCTTTTTAGAAGATTTACAACGTAACAATTCCAAAGAATGGATGGATGAAAACCGCAAGCGATACCATGCGGTGCGTGACTGGTACATCAACTGGCTGGAAGAACTGGATGCCCAACTGGTTAATATAGATGATGATTACGTCTCCATAGAAGGACGCAAGGCCATTAACCGCATTAATAACAACCTGATGTTCCATCCTGATAAGCCTGTTTATAAAGATCATTTTGGCGCAGGGTTAGACCTTAACGAAAATGGTAAACAAGGTGATTTCTACATTCATTTAGGAACAGAAGAATCCTTCATAGCTGGCGGATTTTACAAACCCAAAAAAGAATTACTCGATTCCATACGAGATGCCATAGATTATAATGGAGAAGAGTTTCAAAAGATCATTGATACAAAATCCTTTCGCAATACGTTTGAATTAGTTGATGACGGCGATTCCCTCAAAACTGCACCCAAAGGTTTTTCAAAAGATCATGAACACATTGATTTATTGCGTTTAAAAACATTTGCCGTGCAGCATGTTCTAACTCAAAAACAAGTAATGCAAGAGGATTTTATGCAGCACTGCATAAGAGTCTATAAAGAAATGATACCATTTAGAGCTTATTTGAACAAAGCGGTGACCGTTTAATCTTTTTTATAAAACACCTTCAACTCAGCACCGATGCCATAGTTATCATGACCACTTCTCACGAGAGAAGAATTGGGGTTATAGTTTAGATCAAAGAGTACCCATTCTTTATTATTATAAAAAATACGGCGCACCCATGTTTGCTTTCCATCTATCTCATTAGTAAAAGGTAATAAAGGTCTGTAAGTGGTAGAGACTTTTCTCAGGCCACGTACGGTCTCTATTTCTCGATATTTTTTGGCTTTGATTAACTTATCATCTGGAGTGGTGTATCCTAATATTTGAACAGCTGCAAAGATTCCTGTTTTGGGAATATTAATGTTCAATTCTTCTATATTTACCTCTACCACATCATCAGATTTTTCTGTGATGACATAGGTTTTGCTCGGGTAATAAGAACGGTAAGCTGGTTTTCCATTTTCAACATCATAAAACATCACTCGTATCATGGTAGAAAAAGCTCTTAATTTACCTTTTTTACTCACTTGGCTTTCTTCCTTAACAATAGGAAATTGCAATTTTGAAATACGAGTAGGTTGACCATCTATTCTATTAAACTGCACTGCAATCTCAGACTCTACGGTAGGTAACCAGCAGTTAAAGTAATTATCATGGGCAATGGGTTTTTCTTTTTTCTTTTTAAATTTTCCTTTGAGTTCTACGCTCAGCATTACGGCTTCTAACTGGTCAGGCTCTTGGGTCATTAATATTTGAGAATCTACTTGATTTGCCCCAACTATAAGATCTTGATATCCTATGGAAGATAAATATAGAGAATCTACATCTTTATAAAGCTTGCGCGAAAACCGGAACACACCTTCATCATCTGCAAAGGTGCCTTTTCCATTTCCAAAGCTGATGGTTGCAAAGGGAACACCATTTTTAGAAACGGCATCTTTAATAGTAATGTCTTGACTTGTAGCCCAAACAGAGATTAATAGTGCGCTAAGAAATAACCAGTTTTTCATCCATCTTTTTTAAATATTCTAATACCTCGCGCGTCGCACCAGTATTACTATTAATCCAGTGTCCACAAATCATTCCAGTTTTATCTCTTAGGTAGTCATCAGTAAATAATTGATTTGCGATTTCGGTAAAATCTGCTGAATTACTAACTGAAAATAAACCACCTAGGTCTTCTAACTTTCCAGCTTCTGGGAATTTTTCATAGTTCTTACCTATAATCACGGGCACACCATAAGTCGCTGCTTCCAGAATGTTATGCAAACCACCAGTTCCCATGGCACCACCTACATAAGCGACAGTAGCATAGCTATATACCTTAGTTAATAGACCTATACTATCTATAATAAGAGTGGAATAGTCAGAGGGAATTACAGTAGTTTCATTTTCAATAGTGCTCCATTTTAAACAAGGATAATGCAATGTTTTTTCTAGTTGCTCGATGGCTTTATGATCCACTTCATGTGGCACAATAATGATTTTATAATCTCCAGAAGAGTCGTTTTCATCCAGCCATGTAGACATGATGCTGATATCCTCTGGCCAGCTACTACCCACCACAAGCACTTTTTGATCTCCCACAAATTTATCCAGAAAATGCAGTCTATTATCTCGTTCTATCAACTTACTTGCTCGATCAAATCTTGTATCGCCACTCACACTAGCATTATGAAACCCTAAACGATTTAAATTTCTATAAGAATCTTCATTTTGTAAAAAGAAATGATCAAACGCTTTTAAGTATTTAGTCATCCAGCTACCATACCAGGAGTTAAAAGACATTTTTTTTCTAAAAACACCACTTACTAATATGGTTTTAACCTGTCGCTGCTGTAACTGTTTTAAATAATTAGGCCAGAATTCATATTTTACCATAATAGCGAGTGATGGCTCCACACAATCTAGAAATTTAGACACATTTGAAGGGTTGTCTAAGGGTAGATAACAAACGGTATCTACTAGTCTTGTGTTTTTCTTGTTTTCATAACCACTAGGAGAAAAGAAGGTGAGCACTATTTGAAATTCTTTGCGGTTGAGCTTTTCTAAAACAGGAACCACTTGTTCATATTCACCTAGACTGGCAGCATGGACCCATATTTTAGGAATGGTGTGCTTAATATTTTGGTCTAGAATATCCCAAGTACGCGCTCGTCCTTGCGCACCTAACTTTAGCTTTTCATTAAAAAGTCCAGCTATGGGTAAGCACGCTTTCGCGAAAGCGATAAAAATATCATACAAAAATTTCAATATCTCAGGTTTTCATCAAAAATAGGATAAAAAATATGGTTGTGCAGTGCGATCATTATTACGTATTTTTACCAGATAGGTTACAATTTTAGTGACTTCAATAATATCTTTCCCAAATGCGTAAAATTCAGATGGTTGACCTTAAAGGTCAGTACGAAAAAATAAAAGATCAAGTGAATAATGGTGTTATGAACGTCATAGAATCCACCGCTTTCATCAATGGACCAGAGGTTCATGCTTTTCAAAAAGAGCTGGAAGATTATCTAGATGTGAAACACGTGATTCCATGTGCCAATGGTACTGATGCGTTACAAATAGCGATGATGGGTCTAGGGCTACAGCCTGGTGATGAGGTCATTACTGCCGATTTTACTTTTGCGGCTACGGTAGAGGTAATTGCCCTTTTGAACTTAACTCCAGTGCTGGTAGATGTGAATCCGTTTGATTTTAATATCGATACTGAGGCGATTAGAAAAGCGATTACTCCTAAGACTAAAGCGATTGTTCCGGTACATTTATTTGGACTTGCTGCAAATATGGATGAGATCATGGCAATCGCCAAAGAACACGATCTCTACGTTATAGAAGATAATGCCCAAGGAATAGGATCTAACTATATGCATAGTAACGGTTCTAAAACTAAAACAGGAACTATAGGAAATGTAGGAACCACATCATTTTTCCCATCAAAAAATCTAGGATGCTATGGTGATGGTGGTGCTATCTTTACAAACGATGATGACCTAGCGCACACCATACGCGGAATAGTAAATCACGGAATGTATGAACGTTATCATCATGATGTGGTAGGTGTAAACTCGCGTTTAGATTCCATGCAAGCCACTGTGTTGAGAGCAAAATTACCTCACTTAGACAGCTATAATAACGCTAGACGTGATGCAGCGCGTAAGTATACCGCAGCATTTGCAGGTAATGAAAAAATCATCACGCCACTAGTATGTGATAGTTGCGATTGTCACGTATTTCATCAATACACTCTAGTGATAAAAGATGCAAATCGTGACGAACTTGTAAAACACTTACAATCTAAAGATATCCCATGCGGTGTGTATTACCCGATTCCGCTGCATCTTCAAAAAGCTTATGCAGACGAGCGCTATAATGAAGACGATTTCAAGGTTACAAATCAGCTAGTAAAAGAGTGTATTTCTCTTCCTATGCATACAGAATTAGATGATGAACAAATTAAGTTTATTACTGATACGGTGCTGGAGTTTGTAAATAAGTAATTAAGCCGTCCTTTTTAATATCTTGCTGCTATGAAAATTACACCATTAGTTTTTATAGCAGTTTTTTTATGTTCTACGGTCTCTGCGGCATCAACAACAGTTAGTTCTCACACTGATATTGCAGAAGGTTTTATGAATCTACCCAAAACATTCTTTGATAAAGAATGCATCTACGTAGCTGCCGTAAACGGACTGAACATGCGTAATGCTCCAAATGTGAGCGCAAAAATTATTGAAAAACTTCCTTATGGAACAAAGTTAGACTGGTCACCGCCAGGTACTAATGATGTGAAAATCTATGTCATGGATAATGGCAATAAAATAGAAGGCTATTGGGTAAAAGTATGGCGTAGTGTTCCTTATCAGGAATTAAAAGGTAATCCTAGTGGTTATGTTTTTAGCGCATATCTAGCCTATCATTTAAAGGTGATTCCGCCGCAATCCTTACTGCTTTTTGATGAAATGATTTACAGCGATTATACAGGCAGTCCTAGTATAGAAGCACGATATGAGATTGATGAAGACACTTATAATTATTCAGCATACATAGATTGTTATCCTAGATATCAGGAGCATTATGGAGCATTGATTGAAGAAAACGTAGCAGATTCAAAACAGTTTCTAGCTAGTAAAATAGCTGTTGAATCGGTAGATTTTGATGAGGTGACGCTTTCGCGAAAGCGAACTGGATACGAGCTAGACACTTCTTATCAACCTGAGAAGATCTACCAAAATCCAGATGATTACCTCTATGATTTCAAGTTGCCGTTACAAAATGGAGATTCCTTAACCATTAATGCAAATCGTGGTGAATTTGCGCACAACGTATTTTACGTAGGTGAGATCAAATCAAAAAATGTCTATGTAACAGGTGCCGATTTTGAAGGGATTGAATACACCATGTATAGCACGATTGATGGTTCAGTGGTGGCGCATGATTCACCTAATTATTCGCCAAGTGGCGCCTACAACGTAGGTCACGATATGGTTTATTTTGAAAATGGTGCGCAGGTTTATATTACCTATTATGCAGATAATGGCGCGATTGAAAATACCTTGTTTATAAATTTTCAGTCCTGGTGTGTGGATACAGATTTGCAATCTAGTTTTTGGATAAGTGATAATGAATTGATCTTGCGAGCCTATCCAGTAGATAATTCTATTCAGGTAATAGATCTGGATGAATCCATAACTCCTAGCTGGCAGTATTTAAAGTTGACTATTCTTTAAAGCGGTTAGGTATGAAGAATGTGCTAAACTCTTAAGTGAGAGTAGTTGCCTTAAGGAGAATTTGTATTTATTTTTGTTTTTATGAAGCGTCTTGCTCTTTTAATTCTATTCATACCAGCGATTTTGTTTTCTCAAGTAAATGAGAGTGATTCTTTACGGCTTAAGGCTAATTTATCTGTAACGGGTTTTTGGCAACAAGGAAACGTTGAAACAGTCATATTTAGAGCTAAATCAGATTTAAATATTAGAGTGTTTGAAAACATGGTTTTTAAAACAAAAAACTCTTATGTCTATCAGGAATTTGGAAAGGTAAAAGCAGATGAAGATATTTTAAGTCTCAACTTTTTATACTTTAATCCACAGCGTAAAAGCTATCCTTTTGTGCTTAGTTTTTTTAGTACTAACTATAGAAGAGAAATAAATTTAAGGACTTTAAATGGCGCTGGATATACTTTTCAATTATATGAAAAAGAAAAGAACTGGCTCAAGTTATCTCTTTCTAGTGAGTTTGAACAAACGCAGTTTAGAAAAACAGACTATGTCTTAAATAGTTATGACGGGCAGGAATTTATTAATACCTGGCGTGCTACTTTATGGGTGAAAGGGAATTATGAGTTATTCAAGAAAAAAATGATTCTCAAGCATGAATTCTATTACCAGCCATCACTTGTGGAAAGTAAAGATTATAGATGGCAGGCAGATATAGGTGTGGAGTTTCCCATATGGGATTACATAAGTTTTAAAGTTAATTATCTACACAGCTTTGAAAGCATGGTTATACAAGGTCAGCGTCGTGATGATAAGTTCCTGACCTTTGGGCTTACTATTAAGAATTATAAATAGGTACTAATACTAACTCAGTATTTAAATACGATATTTAAAAAACAAATTAGTATAAGAATTATAAGGCGCTATGATTCTTAAACCCTTTTTCCTCTAGGTATTTTACATACTCCTGTGTGTGTACGGTTGCTTTTAAATCATGTAAAAGGTTATATAGCCCAAAGAACGTGCGGTTAATGTATAAGAAGTGCTTACTACCACGATTACCATTCATCTTGCGTAATTCTTTATCATTACTATACTTTTCACTTAAAGAGGTGATTTCATCCCAGAAGGATGGATTTGCAAAGTTGAAGGTTTTTTCCTGGAATGGTCGTGTAAATAAACTCAGCATTTCATGGAACAGCGCACTGAAATAGGCGATTTCTTTATCACTATCATCATGGCGCAGAATCTCTAATTCAAAGAGTTTTTCTTTAAAAATCTCTGGATTATTGATACTTGCAGGAACCGCTAGCTCAAAATACGGCTGGTAAAAATCATCTACGATTTCTTTAATACAACCGAAGTCGATGGCGATGAGTTCTTCATCTTTAGAGATTAGGAAATTTCCAGGATGTGGATCAGCATGAACGGCTTTTAAACCGTGCATCTGGAACATGTAAAAATCCCAAAGCGTTTGACCTAGTTTGTTTCCAGTTTCTTGTGAGAAATCAGTTTGAGCAAATTCACTTAAGTGCTGTCCTGTCATCCAGTCCATAGTAATAATACGCTTGCTAGATAACTCTGGATAGTAATTAGGGAATTTAAGATTAGGAATGTGTGAGCACGCCTCTGTTATTTCTAGACTTTGCTGTACTTCTAGCTCATAGTCTGTTTCTTCAATTAGTTTATCTTCTACTTCGGCAAAATAGCGTTTAGAATCTTCACCTTTTAAGTTGAACATCTTGATAGCGATAGGTTTTACCAGCGACAGGTCGCTTCCTATAGATTCAGCCACACCAGGATATTGAATTTTTACAGCGAGTTCTTTACCAGCTTTGGTCGCTTTGTGCACCTGTCCTATACTTGCTGCGTTCACAGAATCTTTAGAAAAGGTGTCATAAATCTGCTCTGGAAAAGCCCCTTGATATTTTTTAAAGGTCTTGCGTACTAATGGAGCAGATAATGGCGGTACACTGAATTGCGCTAGGCTAAATTTCTCTACATAAGCACCAGGCAATAAGTTTTTATCCATAGAAAGCATTTGTGCGACCTTAAGAGCACTACCTTTTAAACTCTTTAAACCATCATAGATATCAGTGGCGTTATCTTCGTCCAGCGATGAACGATCCATGGACGGATTCACCGCTTTTTTAGAATAATACTTTAAGTAATTAGCACCTATTTTAGCCCCAGTTTTCACTAGCTCTGTAGTTCGACCTATTTTGCTAGTCGGTATTTTGTCTAGTGTTTTCATGTTTTTAATTTAAGAATTCAGAATACTGAATGTAGGTTGTGGTAATTACGCTTTCGCGAAAGCGGAAATAGAACAAACCAATTATTTCTGCTTTTTGCAGTTTAAATTTAAACTTAGATTTAAGTTTAATTAAGACATACGTTCTTTCCACAGGAACTTTCCAAAATCTAAAACGGAGTCGAGCGGTGTGTTATCAAAGACATCAAAAATGGTATTTACAGATTTCTCTATCGCCATGTCTGTTTTCTCAAATCCAGCACTGTCATCATCCATCCAGAATTTCATTAGGAAAAGCATTTGTACCCAAGCACCTTCACTATAAATGGTTTCACTGCGTTCTAGTAAAATATTAGTCTTATTCTCGTTACGTTCTTGAATGAGTTCCTTTGCAAAGTTCTTTACGTGTTTACGTAATCCTTTTAATTGCTCCATTTTACTCATCATGTGCTGATTTTCTTGAAGCGTGAACAGTACATAACTTCTGTTAAGTGTTAATAGCTCAAAGAATGTGTAGAAAAAAGTGAGCATTTTTTCCCGATTAGAAAAATGAGCATATTCTTCATTTTTATGAGCCACGTCCATAGTCATGGTAAAAAACGTATTCCATATTTCTTTGCGCAAGCCATCAAAGTTGCCAAAGAAATTATAGAAATCAGCCTCAGTCATGTGATTATCCTTAGCAAATTTATAGATGCTCTTAGGTGTTTTTTCATGCTCTAGGCAATAATCCATGTAAGCCGTAATGACATCGTGTCGAGTGATTTCTTTCTTTTGGGTGGTCTTTTTAGCGGTAGTTTTTTTTGCCGTTGCCATAGTAATAAACTTTATGGTAAAGATACAAACTGTTTAACTTATTACTACACATGATTAAACAAAACTATGTTAAGGTTTTGAATAGAGAAATGGCATTTAGTGTTTGTAAAGTGTTATGAATTTAATTAGGTATGAGTCCATGAATAGATCTAAATAAAAAACAGCCTTCAAGATAACTTGAAGGCTGTTATAATTAGGAAGAAGTTTAGATTACTTCTTGATAAATTTAATAGATTCAGTAGTACCATTAAAGGTAACTCGAGCAATATAAACGCCTTGGTTTAAATTATTCATGTTAATCTCTGCTGTTGCTTTTCCTACTTCTTGTTGAAGTATTTCTTGACCTAATAAGCTGTATAATTCTACGTGCTCTATTAATCCTTCAGAAACCTCAACATTAAAGGAATTTGAATTCTGGTTGTAGAAATGAGAAACACTAATTTTATTAAAGTCCTCAACACTTAAAACAGCCGTTACTTCAACGTCATCTACTATTACTACATTAGCAGCTGCAACTCCTGTAAGTAAAGAAGATTTATCTCTTATCGCAAAATAGTAATCGCCAGAAGTAGTAGGATTGAAAGTTCCACTTCTAAATTGTGAAGTAACGTTATCCATGTCGTCGTAGGTTGCGATCACGGTATTAGTCGTTCCATCATTTGTAGTGGCAGCAATTAGTTCAATGTCTTTGTTAGGCGTAGTAGCGTTTGAAACGACTAAGTTTCTTTGT
>P_2C_Liq_1_UnCtyDRAFT_1000385_pt1 | contig 19292 bp, 17 predicted proteins | sample Pon2CUnioCityCA_2_FD_10234 | JGI IMG/M metagenome (IMG submission 10234) | reverse complement strand
TTGGAAAATGTCGCCTTGTGGCATGAACGGGATATTTCCCACAGTTCCGTTGAACGCATGATTCTGCCAGACTCCTGCACCGTATTGCACTTCATGCTCCATGAAACCACGGAGTTGGTGAAGCATCTCCTGGTGTATCCCGAGAATATGTTGCGCAATATGAACCTTTATGGCGGAGTGATTTTCAGCCAGCGAGTGTTGTTAACCCTAGTGGGGAAAGGTGTGAGTCGCGAAGATGCCTATGCGATCGTCCAATCTTGCGCTCACAGTGCCTGGAATCAACCCAATGGCGATTTCCGCAAGTTGATCAGTCAAGATCCTCGGGTAGCGCAACATCTCACCCCGGAAGAGGTGGATGAATGTTTCGATCCTCAATACCATCTGCGCAATCTCGATCAAGTTTATCAACGCTTGAACATCTAGGGAATGCCGGAAATCAGCCGTTTGTAGCTCACTCAGACACCCGGTTTCTCCCAGAAACCGAGTGTCTAAATCCCCGCAACCCACCCCAGCCAAACTCAAAAACTCTGACATTCCCCAGAATCCACCGTCTCTCCCTCACCCTTCGCCATCAATTCCGCCTTGAACTGTTCATGAACTCGCCAATACGCCTCAAACTCGCAAAAGACTAATTCTTGCCCGCCTTTCAAGAAATCAATGCGAATAAAGGGAGTCGGGATTTTAGCACTCATCGAGGCGGCAAGTTTAATCTGTTCTGGGGTGACTCCTGCACCAGTGAATCGCTTGTCTTCATACAATCCAGTTTTAATTTGCTCTAACTTGGCATTCCACCAACAGAATTGTTTTTCTGGAAAGCGACAAATCTCTAAAATCAGGGCAACTTCTCCATAAAAACAGTAAAACTTCAAATCCCGAGCCGGTTGAGTGCGTTCAGCATCTTCATAAATCAACTCTTGAACAATCCATTTATCTTCTGTCACTGTTCCTGTCTCTAAATCCTCCCGTAAGCCAGCTTCTAACTCTGTCCAATTTTGGAGTGGTTTCCGATCACTCTAGCTATGGGGGGTCTTGTATCGTTCTTTTAGGGTTAGGGTTGTTTTCAGGGAAATTAGCTACGGTTGTTCTCAGTGAGTTTCTTGCTCATTAGCGTTCAATTGGCTCTTTCCCTGACACGACTGGGGCGATATTACTTAACTGTAACTTGGGATGGTCTGCTTGAACTTGAGCGACATTCCACTCGTTGCGGAATAATAATACTGGACGCTCCCAACTGTCCTTGACGGCGGCGGTGTTGAAAATGCGGCCGGCTTCTTCTAGGGCCTCCCAACCTCCCTGAACCCAACGGGCCACGGTGAAGGGTAACAGTTCTAAACGAGTATCGACACCATATTCGCTTTCCATGCGGAATTGAACCACCTCAAATTGCAGTTGGCCCACTGCTGCTAGGATGGGATCTCGTTTTGATTCATCGACGGAATACATAATTTGCACGGCTCCTTCTTCCCGCAGTTCTGCGACTCCTTTACGGAATTGTTTAAACTTCGATGGGTTCACGTTGCGGAGATAGGCAAAAATTTCTGGGGAGAAACAGGGAATCCCTTCATATTCTAATTTTTTGCCGTTATAAATGGTGTCACCAATGGCAAACATTCCTGGATTATTTAAACCAATCACATCTCCAGGATAGGCGGTGTCGAGGGATTCTCGACCTTGAGCAAAGAGTTTTTGAGGACGAGACAGCCGCACGGTTTTTCCGGTTCTGGCGTGTTGCACGGTCATGTCTTTCTCGAATTTACCACTACAAACGCGTATAAAGGCGACGCGATCGCGGTGTTTGGGGTCCATGTTCGCTTGCAACTTAAAGACAAACCCCGTAAATTCAGGATAGGTTGGGTCAATATCGTCTCGGGTACTGTGGCGGGGATGGGGTTTTAAGGAATAGTCGACAAAGGCATCGAGGAAGAGCTGCACCCCAAAGTTCGTCATGGCACTGCCAAAAAAGACGGGGGTGAGTTTGCCGCTGTGAATGGCGTCTAAGTCAAATTCTGTGCCGAGTTCGTCGAGGATTTCAATTTCATCTTTGAGTTGATGATACAGTTCGGGATCAATTAAGTCGGCTAAGCGGGGATCTCCGAGTTCAAAAATTGTATCTTCAGCGGCTTTACTTCCGTGAGCGGTTCGTTTGAACAGGTGGACTTTCCCTTGGCGGCGATCATACACGCCGGTGAAGCGATCGCCGCTACCAATGGGCCAAGTCACGGGATAGGTGGCTAATCCCAACTCCTGTTCAATTTCATCGAGGAGTTCGAGGGGATCGCGACTGGGACGATCCATTTTATTGATAAAGGTAAAAATAGGCAGCGATCGCATCCGACAGACTTCAAACAATTTGCGTGTTTGAGGTTCTAATCCCTTCGCAGCATCTTCCAACATCACTGCGTTATCGGCCGCGGTTAGGGTGCGATAGGTGTCTTCGCCAAAGTCTTGGTGGCCAGGAGTATCGAGGAGATTAATATGATGGCCGTTATAGAGAAACTGCAACACCGTTGAGGTAATGGAAATCCCCCGCTGTTGTTCCATGGCCATCCAGTCGGAGGTGGCGTGACGCTGCGATCGCCGCGACTTAACGGCCCCCGCTTCATGAATCGCTCCCCCATACAGCAACACCTTCTCGGTGAGGGTTGTTTTCCCAGCGTCGGGGTGGGAGATAATTGCAAAAGTGCGTCGGGTGTCGATGGCCTCTTGTAGTTCGGTTCGCAGCTCGTCGCTCATAAATGACTTTAGGAAGGGAAAACGCAGACTAATCTGTGGTGACTAATCTACTGTGACTAATCTGTTGTACAGTTGCCTTAAACTGACCGGGCAACAACCCCCCCAGTTTACCAAACTCTCGCCCCCTCGTGCTTCTTACCATCCCCTCTTGGGAGGGGCCAGGCGTGGGTTATCCCTGTTGTTACCTGTTGCCTGTTCCCTATTGCCTGTTGCCTGTTGCCTGTTCCCTGTTGCCTGTTCCCTGTTCCCTTTCCCCTTATGTCCCCTATTGTCTTTTGCGATTTCGACGGAACCATCACCCTCGAAGATACCTTTATCTCTACGGTTGAACGGTTTGCCCCGGAAGCGGCCAGCCGCGTTCTGCCGCAAATTTACGACCTGAGCCTGAGTTTACAGGAGGGAGTGCATCAGATGCTTGAAGCCATTCCCGCCGCCTGTTACCCGGATATTCTCCAGTTGGCGGCTACCTATACCATTCGTCCGGGATTTGTGGAACTGCTCGATTTCCTTGATGAGCAAAATGTTCCTTTGGTGGTGGTGTCTGGGGGAATCCAAGGGGTGGTTGAGGCGGTGTTAGGGGAGTTCCGCCAGCGGCTGCGGGGAATCCATGCGGTGCAACTGCACTGTCACGGAACCTACTGTTCTCCTTATTCGGAGTTTGAGGGGGAGGGAGAAATGGTCAATAAGTTGGCGGTGATTGAGCATTATCTTGAGCATGATGGAGAACCTGATTGGATTCTGATTGGGGATTCCGTCACTGATCTTAAGGCGGCTTTGGCGGCCCCTCGGGTGTTTGCCCGCGATCGCCTCTCTCGTTATCTTGCGCAACGAGGGGTTAGCTACCAACCTTTTGAAACCTTTACGCAAGTTCGCGATCGCCTATCGCAACTTTGGACCCCCAGCGATGGCGAACTCCCTTAATACCGGGGGGTCACATTCCCTCGCCTGAGGGTAACGTTCGCTCATTCACAAGTTTGTCTCTGACATTCGTCTCTGACATTCGTCTCTGACATTGGACGGTGAATGGGGAGGATCTCACTGAGCGAAACTGTGAATTTTTTGTGAAGATAATTCAGAATTCGGGGCAAATCCCCGTTGACATCCTCGGATTTTGCTGGATTTGTGAAGTTGTCTTAATAAAATGAAGCAGATAACTCGGTTGGCGAATCACTTAACATCAATTAAAAAAAACGGCGATCGTCAAATCCTTGTGATATAGTCGAAACGCAAGCAACTTTGCCGTTGACATATGTCCGGATCGTTTCCCCCCAATCCGTCCTTTGATAGTTTAGAAGGGAGTCAATTTACCCTGGAGTCCTTCACATTACTCCGAGCCGAGTGGCGTGGTCTTCTGGATGCGGCGTTAGATGCCATGGTGATCTTAGACTCAAATGGTGGTTTTCTCGATGGCAATGAAGCGGCTTGCGACTTATTCTGCTGCTCTCGTGCCGAACTCCTACAAGCATCAATTAATAGCATCACTGAACCAGGATTTGACTTCCTAGAAATCCAGCAAAAATTAAAAGATCAAGGTAGAATTCGCGGTTCCTTCTGTATCACGCGCCAGGAACGCGAGATTCGTGAAGTGGACTATGCGATTACCTATCAATCTGCCGGAAACTATCATGTCTTGGCACTACGAGACATGAGTCAACTCAAACAGGCTCAAAAAACGATAAAACAGCTTCAGAAAAATTGCCAAGATCAGGATGAACGGTATCGCCAAGACTTAAATTCTCTCCAATCCCAACTCAACGCAACGCAACAGATCCTCTCGCGGTTGAGAACTGAACAGGCCGAAGCTACAGTTCTCCCGGAGCCAGATTGTTTGCAACAGATTTCCCGCCACATTCCCGGTGTCATCTATCAGTTTCGGAGACGTTCCGATGGGAGTTATCATTTTCCCTATGCCAGTGAAGGTATCCGAGAGATTTATGGTGTTAGTCCCGAGGCGGTGCGAGAAGATGCTGGGGTGGTGTTTGCAATGATTCACCCCGAAGATCTTGCGGCAATGGGCCAGTCGATTGAGATCTCACTGAAGAAGGATACTCCTTGGTATTGTGAATATCGCATCATTAAAAATGAGGGTCAGATTGTCTGGTTGCTCGGTCATGCCACGCCTCAATCACTCGCCGATGGCAGTACCATTTGGTATGGTTATATTCGTGATATCACCCGACAGAAAGAACTGGAATCTCATCAACGTCGTTTGTTGGCAATTTTAGAGAGTACCTCTGATTTTGTTGGCACCGCAGATGCGTCAGGTCAAATTCTGTATCTCAATGAAGTCTGGAGGGGGTTATATGGAGATAACAAACTCCCACAACGGCTAGAAGAAACTTGTCCGAGCTGGGTCTCGGAACTCATTTTAGAGGAAGGGTTACCCCAAGCACGGCGTTTAGGGGTTTGGCGGGGACAAACGGCGATTCGAACTGCCGAGGGTGAGGATATCCCGGTCGAACAGGTGATTATGCACCATACAGCTCAATCCCAGGAGGAAGAATACTTCTCAACGATTATTCGTGATATTCGCGATCGCAGCACGAAGGAATTAGAACTGCAACGGCTAACCCAACAACTCAAAGAAGCGCAAGCTCTCGGCCATGTGGGGAATTGGTCTTTTGATATGGCTAAGCAAGATATGACCTGGTCTGACGAGGTGTTTCGCATCTTTGGAATGCACCCAAGTCAAGGAGAACCTACGTTTGAGGAGCATGTGCAACAGTTTCATCCTGATGATATTCCTCGATTTCTCCAATATACCAATGAGGCGAAAACGGGGATTCCTCAAGATTTTGATATTCGGATTGTACGTCCGAGCGGAGATATTGCTTATGTGAATATTCGGGTTCAGGTTGAATTTGATGAGGGTCATCCAGTTCGACTTTTTGGCGTTGTGATTGATATTACCCAGCGCAAACAAATTGAAGACGAGTTACGGGATGAAGAAGCTCAAACCCGCGCCTTGCTCAACGCCATCCCGGATATGATGTTTCGCTATAGTCGAGAGGCGGTCTTTTTGGACTATAAACCCTCCCGAGATGTGGCAGCATTTCAAGATCCCAAGGACTTTATTGGTAAAAATATTTCTGAGATTTTTCCGGAGTCATTTGCAACTGTAGTCAAAGAGATTGTTAACGAAACCTTCGAGACTGGGGAGCCGCAAATTTTTGAGTACAAATTGCCAGTCCCAGGGATGGAGCAACATTTTGAAGCTCGCTTTGTTAAAGCTACAGAGACAGAAGTCTTATCGTTAATTCGGGATATCAGCGATCGCAAACGAGCCGAGCGAGAACGGCAAGAACTTCTCGTCCGTACCCAAATCCTAAATTCCATCAGCCTTAAAATCCGTAAATCTTTAAATCTCGATACCATTTTAGAGAGTACGGTTACTGCTATTTTGGATGAATTAAAAGTTGATTTTTGCTGTTTTGGTTGGTCTTGTGTTCAGGATGATGGTGAGTATTGGCAGGTGTTTAAGGAATCCAAGGCACCAGAAGTACCTAGTTTTTTAGGTCAGTATAAATTAAAGCATTTTCAGAAAGTCTATGCAGCTTTGATGTACAACCGGCCCTACTTAATTAATTCCATTGACACGTGTAATGATGCGTCCATAAAACAGCTCTTTAAACACTCTCCAATTCAATCCTACTGCACAATTCCTGTTCAAACGATGGCTGGACGACTCGGAGGCTTTCACTTAGGCTGCACCCATGAAGTCCAGGAATGGGACCCAGATGATATTTGGCTCTTACAAGAAATTGCCAATCAAGTGGCGATCGCCATCCAACAAGCCGATCTCTACCGTGAAGCAAAAAGTAAAAGTGAGGAACTCAGCCAAGCCTATCGCCAATTGCAAGATACCCAAATTCAGTTACTACAAGCTGAAAAAATGTCCAGTTTAGGACAATTAGTCGGAGGAATTGCCCATGAAATTAACAATCCAGTCAGTTTTATTTATGGCAACCTCGACTATGCGGCGGAGTATTCCCAAGGCTTAATTGAACTCTATCAACGCTACAGTCAAGCCTATCCTAATCCTCCTGAGGAACTTTGTGAGTACTGCGAAGCCATTGACTTGGACTTTCTCCTCGATGACTTTCCGAAAATCATTACCTCTATGAAATATGGAGCTACACGAATTCGGGATATTGTCAAGTCTTTACGGACTTTTTCCCGTCTCGATGAGTCGAGTCTCAAAGATGTGGACCTTCATGAAAATCTTGATAGCACCCTCGTGTTGCTGCGGAATCGACTCCATGAAGGGAATCCTCCACAAGAGATTAAGGTGATTAAACAGTATGGTACATTGCCTCGCGTGTCCTGTTATAGCGGTTTACTCAATCAGGTGTTTATGAACCTGCTCATGAATGCCATTGATGCGATCGAGGTTAAACGCAATCAGCTTAACTCGTCTCAACTCGAACAGTACCAAGGTCACATCACGTTAACCACCGGTCTGGCTTCTCCAGATGCGGTTATTATCAGCATTCATGACAATGGCTGCGGCATGAGTGCCAGCACCCAAGACAAAATATTCAACCCCTTCTTTACTACGAAACCGGTGGGAACGGGAACCGGTATGGGGTTACCCACGAGCTATCAAATTATTACTCAATCTCATCAAGGAAAACTCAATTGTGAATCGACGCTCGGTGACGGCACGAAATTCATCATTGAGTTACCGTTAAACGTTAAGTTAAAGGTTCATCCGCAACGATAAATCAATCGCTGTTTCATTATTGAGATATTATGTCTTCGCCAAAATTTCCTCGTGTTTCCCTAGTGCGTCCCTTAACCCCAAAACGAACCCAGGATGGCTCATTTACCTTTTTTTCTCAGGAATTTGGCGAGTTATTTCATTCCCATCATGGTGCTAAACAAGAAGCTGAACAAAAGTTTGTGCAGCCAACCCGGCTTCGGGAACAGGCGCAACTCTCAGAGGTGATTTATCTACTCGATATCTGCTATGGTTTAGGGTATAACAGTGCCGCCGCGATCGAGGCAATTTGGGAGGCTAACAGTCTTTGTCGAATTGTCTTAGTGGGATTGGAATTAGAGCCTGTGATACCTAAAGCTGCCGTACATCAAGACTTGCTCAATGATTGGTCGAATGAGGTTCGTTGGCGTTTAGAAGATCTCTCGCAAGAGCATCATTTTGAAGATGCTCGCTTAAAGGCTGACTTACTCTTTGGTGATGCGCGATCGCGCCTCCAAGATATTAACCAAGATGGGTTTCAAGCCGACGCCATTTTTCTCGATCCCTTTTCTCCCCCCACCTGTCCCGAATTATGGACCGTTGACGTTCTAAAACAGGTCGGAAATTGTTTATCTCCTAACGGCTACTTAGCCACCTATTCCTGTTCTGCCGCTGTACGCAGTGCCTTGCAAGAAGTTGGATTACAGATTGGTTCAACCCATCCCGTCGGTCGTAAAAGTCCCGGAACCGTTGCCACCTGGCGTCGCCGCACCTTACCCCCATTATCTCTTCAAGAACAAGAACATTTGCAAACCCGAGCCGCCATCCCCTACCGAGATCCCAACCTAAACGACACGCGAAATAGGATTCAAGAACGCCGCCGTCAGGAGCAAGCTGAATCCAATTTAGAACCCACCAGTCGCTGGAAAAAACGTTGGCAAGAGCGGAATAAAGAAAATGAGTCTTCGCCGCCATAGATCCTGGTCAATCGTCTCAGACCAATCTGGATTACCTTGTAATTGCAATGACTTCGCTGTTTTTAGAAATGTTTTGGGAGTGTTTTCAGGGGAAGATAGCGTTTCAACTGTAATTTGAAATCGAGTTCCTATTTCTAAGTTTAAAGGCGACTCGAGTTGTAAGGATTCACCATCAAATACAGCATTAATCTTTTTGTTATTCATGAAACTATTTCCCTATGAAGCAGAGTGAAGTGGCTATCTTACCTCTAATTATACTAGATAGAAAGGTTATCGCATTCCACGAACATAGCCTAAACCGATTCGCANAATCGAGATTTGAGCATATTGTAGTAATGAAGGTCTTGCGAACATCTTGTGATTGGCATGGTTTTTATTATTTTTTCAAAACTGGTATTTTAAAAAATGTTGTTTTTGGTATTTTTTGGACAATTTATTTTATGGAATTATTGAGCATTTCAGGATTTTAGAATTCAGGAAATTATGCAATAATTTTGGGGTCACACCATCAACTTAACGACCTAAAAATGCTTCCAAATCTTCAAGGACTTCTCCAGGAAACCAGGAATAAATCCGCGTGATATCGCGGCAGAGCCGCTAAAAAGCCGCGCCACAGCTTCAGCCATGGCGCGAGATGGGAGATAGAGAGCCATGGCGCAAGATAAACGGCAATGACTTAGCTTTTCTCAACTCCCGTAATGGGGTCAGCATTGGGGTCTGGAAGGGGTTTTTGCACCGAGATATCCGACGACCAATTCTCCGAATCCGAGGACCTCGATCGCGATCGCGCCACCTGTTGCACCCGTCGCTCCTGTAACTGAGTCAACTCCTGCTGATACAGCGCAAAAATCCGTCCCAAACTCACCGCCAANGCATCCCAACTCTCATCATGAGTCAGTTTACTAGCAATCCCCTGTAACATCTCTTGCTGGTCATTCTTCTGCACATAGCGTTTCAAACGAGCGCCATCCTTCGACAACGCCGCCTGATAAATCTCGCCATCGCACCACCATAACCCCGGCTGATTCAACAACCAGGTTAATAAATACCCCTCAGGATATTGCTCTCGGACCCATGCGGCTAAATGCTGGAGTTCTTTCATCGCCTCACCTTGTTTCACGTTAAATGCATCAATAAGTTGGTCAGGTTGCTCAAAACGATAGGTATCTTCAATCTGAATCATGGGATTATGACTCACATGAATATGAGTAGAAGGACGGGGATTAGAGACTGTTGACGGCCTCGGGGGGTCGGGGTGCTGACGTTTCACAGTGCTGATAACTTAACAATACGACTTCACAACGGGACAAAGCTGAACACCATGGACGACAACCGTGGCGGGGTCAGGCTAACCCGACAACGGCTCACCATCCAATCCCAGGTTACCCCGAACAGGAGCGAACCTGAGTCAACAGCCGCACCATATCATCGATCGCCTCCCGTTGTTCGCTCACCGATCGCGTGGACTGATTGACCATAATCGCAAAGGTCACAGTTCCATACTCGGGATGATCCAAATACCCCGACAACGCCGAAACTCCCGCAATTGTCCCCGTTTTGGCCTGAATCGCCACCGGACTATCCCCGAGACGATGTCGCAGTGTTCCTGACTCCCCCGCCACCGGGAGCGAGGCCCGATAGAGCCTTCCATAGGGACTCCTCGCCATTCCCTGTAGCGTCTGTACCAACGCCTGAGGACTGACCCAATTCAACCGAGACAACCCAGAGCCATCATTGACCTCAAACAGTTCCTCATCAACCCCCAACTGAGCCAACACCCGACTCATCACTTCTAATCCCCGCTCAGCCGCCGAGGGAGTTCTTCCCGAGGAATCCTCCTGAGCCAACAACTCTGGCGAAGCGGTGACTCCCAACCAACGCAACAACACCTCAGCATAGAGATTATCACTGACCCGATTGGTTCGTTCCACCAAACTCCCCAGCGAGGGAGAAGCGACTGCTGCAATTTCGACTCCTTTCACCAACTCAGGACGCTCCGTAATCCGACGACGGCCCACCCGCACCCCCTGACCTTGCAACTGGTGGCTAAATTGCTCTAAAAAGGCTTCATTGGGATACACTTGCGCCACAGACACCGGTTCTGGGTCGGACCCCACAATCAACTCCCCCTCAATCGTGATCTGATTTTCACGGAAACTGCGGCCCAAGGCCAGCCATTCTTCCTGATTCGCAGACACAGTGCGCGAGCGATTGTCTAAACGCCAACGACCCCGATCGCGATCGCGCTCCCACTCCACCCGCAACGGCTCCCCAATCCCCTGCGGATGTAGGGTAAAGGGAATCTCATTGCGGTCAACAATGGCACTATTCGCCGGTGCGCCATACCCCGCTTGGACATCTTCCCATTGCCAACGGGGATTCACCGCCTCGCCGCCAAAATAACTCGCATCCAGCCAGAGTTGCTGCACCTGAGTTAGTCCCGTCGCCGCCACCTGTTGCGCCAACATCTCTAACTGCTCACCGGTTAGGGTGGGGTCTCCCCGGCCGACGATCTGCACCCCCTCTTCGGTGCGATAGACTGAGGTGCGAACCTGATAATCCGGGCCAAGATGAGTTAAGGCAGCGGCGGTGGTTAGCAATTTGACGTTGGAGGCCGGTAAAAAATACTGTTGCGCCTCCTGACGATAGAGCGTACGATCGCCCCCGAGAGACTCGACCAAAATCCCCCAACGAGACCCCGGCCCATGATTGAGGCGAATCGCATCAATGGCCCCCGCCAACGCCTCCTCGCAAATTGGCCCCGGTTCTCCCTGAGCTAAACTTGGCCGTCCCGAGACCTGTGGACCAGCTACCAGAGCCATGGCCGCGATCGCACCCACCCACATGACCGACCGACTGCAAGCTATTACCATCCTCTCATCCTGACCCCCACGAGACGAAACCGATCTGACATGATATCATAGTCGGCGTAAGTTAAAAAATATGTCCCACCTGTATTTTGGGGAGTAACAGAATTATGAAACGGTTTAGCACAATACTTGCAGTAACCCTAGGAACCGCTAGCCTAGTCGTTGGTCAAGCGGCTCTGACCACCAGTTCATCGCTACTGCGTGACCCGCAAACCTCCCACTGGCTGGCAAGAGTTAATGCTAGTCCCATTGCCTATACTCCCCCCAATCGCGGTCGTCCTCAACAAACCCAAGGGACTGGATCTCGTGGCTGTGAGGCGATCGCCAGTGATAAAGACACCACAATCGATGTCACCCTGGTGGCTCCCGTCGATCATACCGCCTACACGGTCTCGGGTCAGCCGACGTTCTACTGGATCGCTGAACATACCATCAACCGACCCGTTGAATTTACCCTCGTCGAAGATGGCAACCCCAACCCCATCTACGTCCAGCAATTTGACCGCCTAGAAGCGGGGATGAATCACGTTGCCCTGGACTCGGAACAGTCCCTAGAAGTCGGCAAAACCTACCGTTGGACCGTATCCGTCATCTGCAACGCTCAACGCCGGTCTGCGGACGTTTTCGCCCAGGGCTGGGTTCAACGAGTTAACGTCTCCGAAGACCTCCAGGCCCGACTCGATGCCGTCACCACCCCTGAAGAGGTGGCCCAAGCCTATGCCGAGTCCAGCATTTGGTTCGATGCTTTGGCGGCCCTCACCAGTGACCGCGATCGCCTCGAAGCCTTTAACGCTGAAATCGAAAACAGTGCCTCAGAGGCCGCCTCAGAGGCCGCCTCAGAGGCCGCCTCAGACCCACAACGTAACGAAGTCAACTTCTCCAACTAGCCCCAGACCCCAAAATCATCCCCCCTATCCGCACTGGAGACGGGGGGATAGTTTTTGGCCTGTTCGGGCTGTCACGCAGATTTCGATCTCACGAGTGAATCTCCAAATTGAGGACATATCGCCCCAGAGACAGTTGTCCTGACCAGAGTTCGTAGTCTAGCCGCAAATGTTCCGGCAGTGACTCCCCGGAAAATTCCAGTTGCCGCGTATAATTGCGCAGGCGCATCTGACTATGAGAATGGGGATCTTCTCCTCGCAGCCAATAGCGGCTGATGCCATACATTCCCCGTTCCCAGAGATGACGGTAGCTGAGTCCTCCCTGTCCCTGCATGGTGGCGATCGCCCGATAAGGAGAAATCTCGAACCATAACAGTCGCGTCGGAGTGGGGGCCGGTTGGCCGTCAGAGTCGGCATGGGACTGGGGTTGCCACCCGAGAACCGCCGGTTCGTTCAACAGCAGATGAAACCGCTGTTGGTCTTTTTGATAGAGGGTTGCCGTGGTTTCCACCATAGACCACAAGGGGAGATCGGTAGAAATCAAGGACAGACAAGCGGGTTTGCGGTGAGTCAGCATAGAAAAACCAGAGAGTCAGGAATGGACGCACATCGGCGATCACAAGAGCAAGCCACGGGCTAAGATAAGTCCACTGTCCTAGCTGTTTTAGTCAATGATATGTCTTCCCCCATCGTAACAGTCAAAACCGATCAACAACGTCAAGATTTAGTTATCATTCCCCCAACCTCAGGAGTTGCCCTATCGGGAAAAATTCAAATCCCTGGTGACAAATCTATTTCCCATCGATCCCTGATGTTGGGGGCGATCGCCGAAGGGGAAACAACAATTAAAGGTCTACTCCTCGGAGACGATCCTCAAAGTACCGCCGCCTGTTTTCGGCAAATGGGGGCAGAAATTTCGCAACTCTCAGACCAAGAGGTTCATATTCGCGGTCTCGGAATTGGCAACCTCCAAGAACCGAACGATGTCCTCAACGCCGGCAACTCTGGAACCACCCTACGTTTGATGTTGGGCCTATTAGCCTCCCAACCGGGACAGTTTTTTGCCGTGACGGGGGACAAATCGCTGCGATCGCGGCCCATGTCTCGGGTCGTTAGTCCATTGCAACAAATGGGGGCCAGCATTTGGGGACGAGAAGGAGGAAACCTCGCTCCCCTAGCTGTTTATGGCCGCCAACTCACCCCCAACCATTACCATTCTCCCGTCGCCTCAGCTCAAGTCAAATCCTGTATTCTCCTAGCCGGACTCAGTACCGAAGGCAAAACCACCGTCACCGAACCGGCCCTATCGCGAGATCATAGTGAACGGATGTTGCGGGCCTTTGGCGCGCAGATCGACGTAGACCCCAGTTGTCACCGCGTCACCGTCACGGGTCCGGCTAAACTCACGGGACAAACCGTGGTCGTTCCTGGAGACATCAGTTCCGCCGCCTTTTGGCTTGTCGCCGCCGCTATTGTTCCCGGTTCTGATTTGCGGGTGCAAAATGTCGGTATTAACCCGACTCGTACGGGAGTTTTAGAGGCCCTGCAACGGATGGAGGCCGATCTAACCCTAGACAATGAGCGGGAAGTGGCCGGGGAACCCGTCGCTGATATCCACGTTCGCAGTTCTCAGTTAAAAGGCTGTGAAATCGCCGGAGACTTAATTCCTCGCCTCATTGACGAAGTGCCCATTTTAGCCGTCGCCGCTACCATGGCCCAGGGAACCACCGTCATTCGCGATGCAGCTGAGTTACGCGTTAAGGAAAGCGATCGCCTCCTGGCCATGGCCCGGGAACTCAGCAAGTTGGGCGCAACCGTCAGCGAACGCCCCGATGGCCTCGAAATTACCGGCGGCGCTCCCCTACATGGGGCCGATTTGGACAGTTACGATGATCACCGGGTTGCCATGAGTTTGGCGATCGCCGCCCTCTTAGCCGATAGCCCCAGTCATCTCTATAACGCCCAGGCCGCCTCGATTTCCTATCCCGACTTCATCGCTACCCTGAAAACAGCTCTTGGCGACAGTTAATCGGTTAATCGGTTAATCGGTTAATTGTCAGCCCTAGGCCACTTTATTGATAAAAGTTACAAATTAGCAGCATTCTGATTCGTCCTTTGGGACGGTTTTCACGCCAAATTGCCTAAATTTGCGCCTAAATTTGCCCCAATTGTGCGATCGCAAACCGCCCTTACCCTTGCCAATCTGAAATTAGTTGACTACAATTCTCAGTAATGAAGCAAAACTAGCCCAACAGCACCCCGACTATGAGTTCCTCCAAAACCCAATTCCATCTCGTTGGACGAGTCCTCGGCGTTGACAGTAGCAGCAAAGCTAAAATCAAGAGCTTGCACCTCCTCAACGAAGAGGGAACCCACCGTATTAAACTGAGTTCATCCTTGCGATCGCAACCCTTGGCCCTAGAACCCGGAACCTGGGTCTCCGTGCGAGGAACCGAAAAACACAAAACCAAACAGAATAAAATTAAGCTCAAAGCCAAACAAATTCAGCCCCACCCAGGATTGCGACAACTCAGCAAACCCGGTCATGGAGACCCCTGTCCCGCCTTAGACATCGAGGACACCCCCGCCTCAGCCAGTCAACCCGACAACCCCCCCATCAAAGCCAAAGCCCCCGCCGGCAAAATCCTCGTCTGTCAGAAATCCAAATGTCGTAAACGGGCCAGCGGCGACCTCTGCAAACTTCTCAAACAGAGTCTTGACGAACAGGGACTCGGGGATTCTATTCAAGTCCAAGGAACCGGCTGTCTCAAACGCTGCAAATCCGCACCGAACCTGGTGGTATTACCCAAAAAGGCTCGGCACAGTCGCATCAAACCCCAAGAAATCCCCGCCCTCGTTGAAGAGCATTTCGGCTAGGAGTTAATGCCCATGAGGGTTCCTCTAAAGGACTTCGTGGGTATATTGATGTTGTTTAACATTATCGTCCGTTGTGACCACGCGATCGCTGTTCAGGACGCGCTTACGCTCCAAACTGTGATTAAACTCCCGATAAGTAGTCCCCACACCAATATGCTGAGTGGCCTCAGGGCGCTTCGCATAAGTGCGGGTACTAGCAATGATTCGCTCCGTTAAATCATTACCGAGTTGGGCATCCGGCGGGAACACCTCAGGCGCTTGGAAGTTTTCCCCATCAAAAATCTCACCAATCGTTGTGGCGTAGGCCAACTCATAAGACGTGGGAATGCCTTTGAGGAGTGCTTCGAGGGACGAAGAGGTAATCGGTTCAATCACACGAACCTGTTGCACCTCCCCATCATCTTGTAAGAAACACACCGCTAGTCCGAGAACCACATAACTATCCGCAGTTACATCGGGTGCGTTTGCAAGGGCATTTGCCATAGTGATAGTACATTGATAAAGACTGCAAGAGAATGGGCTTGAGTCAGGCGATCGCTCGCAGCACATCCCATTCCACTCTAGGGGGATTCTACCAAACCCCTCCCAAGGCGATCGGCATCCCCTTACAAATCTTGACGGGACCCAACTGGCCCTCCTCCGCCACCCTCCTACGTAGAACCTCGCAGCCGAAAGCCCCCCAACCCATCCGGATTAAAAATTCCCCAGACCGTACCTAGAGGAACCGAGAATATCGCCGTCACGGTTGACCGTCACCCTCTAAGTACTATGGCAGACCTCCCCCCCTCACCCCAGCCCCAAACCTGCTCCGCCCTGGCTCTTCCCCTGGTTCGTCAAGCCTACCTCCCCCCACCCGAGCGCGCCCTAGTCCATCAACATTTGCCGCTCCCGCCTCGTCCCCGCAAAATGGTCATCCACGCAGAGAAAGACGAGAACCGAACCCCCGCCTGGTGTTATGCCCTCGGAACCAGTGCCGGCGTCACCGCCGTTCTCCTGGCCAGCCAGTATTACGGCCAGCAACTCTTTGACGCCGAACCCAACCGCGACTTTCCCCCTCTCCCCCAAGACTTAGCCCAAGCCGACCCCGACACCCCCCTCACCCCCACCACCGTCGCCCCAGAAGTGTGGGGACAACTGGCCCAACAAGAACTCGAATTGTGGAAACAAGACCTAACCAGCTTTGCCCAAGAGATTCAAGCTCGCGTGCAGCCTCAGCATCGAGCCACCACAGCCGACTCAGACCCCAGCCCAGCCGCAACCCCTCAACCCTCCCCAGACCAACAGGCCCAGCATCTCCTGCAACAAGCCTTTAATCGCGCCGAAAAACGGGATTTCGCCTCCGCCATTACCCTACTCAACCAGATTCCCGCCCATACCCAAGTCAGTGACCTGGCCCAAACCAAGCTCATTGAATATCAGCAAAAGCGCAACACCCAAGCCGACTACTGGCTCTATCGCGCTAAATTCCTAGCCTATGGCGAAGACTTTGCCGGGGCGATCGGCTATCTGCGTCAAATCCCTCCAGAAACCCGCGCCTATCGCGAAGCCCAACAGCGACTCGCAAACTATCGTCAGGCCCGCGAAGACCAAGCCCAAGACCTATTGCAACAAGCGGCCCACTTTGCCCAACAGGGGAACTTTGCCACCGCGAATCGTCTCCTGCGCTTAATTCCCCAAGAAGCCGCTGTCTATGGAACCGCCAAAAGCCGCCTCATTGACTACAGCCGCCAACTCTACCTGGCCCGTCAGACTAATCGCTCTCAGTCCTGAGTCCAGCCAAGCGTATCTTGAGAACTCATCAGCTTGCCTAAACTCTGACAGCGCGTCTCATTAAATTACTCTATAGACATACGCTTGACAACTATGTAGCGATTTTGTTTTACTAAGACTGTACCGGAACCGCACAGGCATTGTTCTTGTAATTTCTTAACTTCATCATTTTGAGGCAATGCTAGGTTCTTAACAAGGTTATTATCTATGACATCCACTGCAATTCAGACAAAGGACTCCCTCTGGGAACGATTTTGTCAATGGGTTACTAGCACCGACAACCGGCTGTATATTGGCTGGTTCGGCGTGTTGATGATTCCCACCATCCTCACCGGTGCAACGGTCTTCATCTTGGCCTTTGTCGCCGCACCTCCCGTTGACATCGACGGCATTCGTGAACCCGTCGCCGGTTCCCTGTTGTATGGCAACAACATCATCACCGCCACGGTGATTCCCACCTCAGCCGCCGTGGGATTGCACTTATACCCCATTTGGGAAGCCGCCAACCTACAAGAATGGCTCTATAACGGCGGTCCCTACGAACTGATTGTTCTGCACTTCCTCATCGGCATTTATGCCTACATGGGACGTGAATGGGAACTCTCCTACCGTCTCGGGATGCGTCCTTGGATTCCCGTAGCCTTCTCGGCTCCCGTTGCCGCTGCAACCGCCGTCCTGCTCATCTATCCCATTGGTCAAGGTAGCTTCTCCGATGGCATGATGCTCGGGGTTTCGGGAACCTTCAACTTCATGATTGTGTTCCAAGCCGAACATAATATCTTGATGCACCCCTTCCATATGCTTGGTGTGATTGGAGTCTTCGGTGGTGCTTTGTTCTCCGCCATGCACGGCTCTCTCGTCACCTCCTCTCTGGTTCGCGAAACCACCGAACTGCAATCTCAAAACCAAGGCTATCGCTTTGGACAAGAGGAAGAAACCTACAACATCGTGGCAGCTCACGGCTATTTCGGACGCTTGATTTTCCAATATGCGTCATTCAATAACAGCCGCTCTCTCCACTTCTTCCTCGCCGCTTGGCCCGTCATTGGCATCTGGTTTGCCGCCTTGGGCGTGAGTACCATGGGCTTTAACCTGAATGGGTTTAACTTCAACCAATCGGTGTTAGATGCTCAAGGTCGTGTCATCAACACCTGGGCCGACGTGATTAACCGCGCCAACTTAGGGATTGAGGTGATTCACGAACGCAATGCTCACCAATTCCCCATGGATTTAGCCGCCGCTGAGGCTCCCACGCTCGCGTTGTCGGCTCCTGAGATTCACGGTTAAGCGTCATGTTAATCGTGATTGGGTCAAAACGTTGCCACAGATAGCAGTATCAAGCTGCTGTAAGGTCTAACGGTCACTATCATCATCCTACTGGTTCTGTTGAATCGCCATTCCTGAGTCTCAGGAATGGCGATTTTTGTATCTGTTTGTATCTGTTTGTATCTGGATAATGACCGTTGAGAATGCCGTCGCAGTAAAGACTTGCCAAGTGGGTTAAGTGAAAAACTTGAGTTTTATGTGAATTGGGCTTCGGATTAGGTTATGCTGTCAAGATAGTCTCAATTTGGGATTTCAGTATGGGGATTTGCTGTTCTACAATCGCCCATACAATTTGTAAATCGACCCGAAAATATTCATGTATGAGAAGATTTCGGAAGTCTATAATATCACGCCATTCGATGTATGAATAGTTCTGACGGGTTGCTTCATTCATCGCTCTAGCTGCCTCACCAATGGTTTGGAGTTGTAGGAGTATCCAGCTTTGAATGAGTTCGTTTTCAAAAAATTCTTCTTTACCCCGTTGGGCATATTTTTCGATGTTAGCAATGGCTATTTGGATATCTTTGAGCCGTTCAATATCGTTTCTCATAGAGGGCGGGCCTCTTGTAAGACTTGTTGGCGGATACGGTCTTTTAAGCCTGCGGGGGTGACGACATCGACTTTAATTTGGAGTAGATTCTCTAGGTCACGGATGAGGCGTACGGGAAACCATGGGCTAATTTTGTTGAGGTCGTAGTCTACTAAAAGATCTAGGTCACTATTTTGATCGCTTTCTCCTCTAGCAACGGAACCAAAGACTCGCACGTTATAGGCTCCATGGTTAGCGGCTATGTTTTTGATTTGTTCTTTAATAGCTGGGCTTAAATCGTTAAAGGTCATGGGTCTTTTTTGTCTTGATTTCTGAGTGAACATTGCTTGAAATCAGGCTTGAAATCAGGTGGCCGGTGGCTGAGATTGATTTCGCCCCGTTGCAGCAAGGCGACCAACATAGACAAGTATGTCGTCAGATGATTTTGAGGGGTTTAGGGTCCTGATCGATCTCTGAGCTAGGGATTGCTATACTATCGAATAAGCACGATGAAGCGATACAACCTGCGACTTTACTGGTCTTCATTGGGTAGAACCCCTATTTTAATCCTGACCTTGTTGCTTCTATGATGCCGAGTATTGATGAATTGAAAGAGATTAAGTAACC
>P_2C_Liq_1_UnCtyDRAFT_1000381_pt1 | contig 19359 bp, 15 predicted proteins | sample Pon2CUnioCityCA_2_FD_10234 | JGI IMG/M metagenome (IMG submission 10234) | reverse complement strand
TAATTTATTGCATTGACCCCAAAAAAGCCCAAAAAAGTCAGAGCAAAAAATGTCGGAACGACTTTTTTGGGGTTAACATAAAACCTAACCACCCCACATTTATCACTCCCAAAAACTCAATGTTCCGGCTCCAAATGCAAGTTGCGAACCATCTTCTTCTGCACTCCATTAATGAGTACATAAAAGACCGGAATCACATAAAGACTCAAGAGCGTCGAAACAAGCATTCCGCCCACCACAGACATCCCAATCGAAACACGACTCATGGCTCCCGCCCCGCTTGCAAACGCCAACGGCATCAAGCCGAAAATCGTCGAAAACGCCGTCATCAAAATGGGACGAAAACGAATCCGCCCCGCCTCAATCACTGCCCGATAAATCGAGAGTCCTTCCTCTCGTTTCTGATTGGCAAACTCCACAATCAAAATAGCATTCTTCGTCGCCAAACCAATCAACATAATCAAGCCAATTTGACTATAGATATTCAACTCCAAACCAAAGAGCATCAACGCACCCAATGCCCCAACCAGAGACAGAGGAACCGTTAATAACACCACAATGGGGTCTAAATAACTCTCAAACTGAGCCGATAAGACCAAGAAAATAAAGGCCATCGCTAAACCAAAAATAAACGCCGTCGCCTCTCCGGCTTCAGCAAACTCCAGAGATTCCCCCGCCAACGCCGTTGTCACCCCATCAGGGGCAATCTCATCGGCCAATGCCTGTAAAGCCGTAATCGCCTCTCCCAAGCTGTATCCTGGGGCGGGACTCCCTTCAATAGTGGCAGAACGGAAACGCTGATAATGCTCAATTTGTGGGGGAATTGTCGTCGTTTCTAGGCGCACTAAATTACTCAAAGGCACTAACTCTCCGTCACTGGTTCGTAACGAGAGCTGCTCAATCGTCTCAGGATTCATGCGAAATTCTTCCGTTGCCTGAACGACGACTTCATACCGACGATTTTCTCGGTTGAAGCTGGTAATGTCCTGACCCCCTAACAGAATCTGTAACGTATTAGAAATATCCTGAGCGCTAATTCCCAAGTCAGCCGCTTTTTGACGGTTAATCTCAACAGCGACCTCCGGTTGAGTGAGCTTAAGACTCGTATCGACATTCCTCAATTGAGGCAGTTGATTCGCCCGTTGAGCTAACTCACCGGAAATATCCGCCAACTGTTCTAAACTCGCTCCCTGTAACACCAGTTGCACCGGTTGACCCAAGCCTCCACCGGGTAAAGCTGGCGGATTGACCGGAAAAATCAAGGCATCAGGGATTTGGGAAAAGCGCCCAAATAATTGTCCAATTAGAGCTTGTTGGGATTGCTGAGGTTCCTCTCGTTGCGACCAAGGTTGCAGTCGCACAAAGGCAATTCCCTGATTCACCTGACCCGGTGCGCCGCGCCCAAAGGCACCAATGGTAAAGTAATAGCGAACTTCGGGCATTTCTTCGTAAATCGCTTCGATTTGCCCCATCACGTCGTCGGTATAGTCAATGCTGACCCCTTGAGGTGCGTTGACAACCGTCAAAATCTGTCCCCGGTCTTCATCGGGTAAGAACCCTTTGGGAATTTGGCTAAATAAAATCCCCAGCAGACCAATCGAGAGGATGAAACCCGCCACAATCAGGGGTTTCACAGATAGGGCCAGCCGCAGACTGGAGGCATAAAAGTTAGCGGCGGCGGTTAGGAAATCTTCAACCTTATCGAAAATCCAGCCATGCAGCATCGAGTGAGGTTTCAGCACCCGGGCCGACAAACTCGGGGCCAGGGTCAAGGCGACAAAAGAAGAGACAATCACGGACCCAGCTAAGGTGAGGGCAAATTCGGCAAATAACTGTCCGGTGACGCCGGTGGCAAAGCCTACGGGGAGAAACACCGCCACCAACACAACAGTGGTAGCAATGACGGCAAAGATGACCTCTTCTAAGCCTTTGATAGCGGCTTGATAGGGTTTCATCTCCTCTTGTTCGATGTAGCGGACGATGTTTTCTAAGACCACGATGGTATCATCCACCACTAGCCCAGTCGCTAGGGTAAGGGCAAAGAGGGTGAGGGTATTAATCGAGAAGTCGAGGATAAACATAATCCCGAAGGCTGAAATCAGCGAGACGGGAATCGTCACAGCCGGGACAATGGTGGCTCGCCAGTCGCGCAGGAAGAAGAAGATGACGACGATAACGAGGAAAACCGCCACATAGAGAGATGTCCAAACCTCATCAATGGCCAGTTGCACAAATTCTGAGTTGTCAACGGCGACTTCGTAATTCATCCCTGGGGGAAAGTCAGCTTTGAGGTCGGCCATTTTGGCCCGGGCGTCGGCGGCGACGTTGAGGGTGTTGGCGGTCGAGAGTTTGACGACCCCTAAGCCGACGGCGGGGCGACCGTTAAAGCGCACGAAGGAGCGATCGTCTTCGGCACCGATTTCGGCGTAGCCAATGTCTTGGAAGCGAATTTGCGTGCCGTCGCTGGTGGTTCGCAGCACTAGGGCTTCATACTCTTCGGGTTCTCGCAGTCGGCCGAGGGTTCGTACGGAAAATTCATTGCGATCGCCTTCGATGCGTCCACTCGGGAGTTCGACGTTTTCTTGCCGCAGTACGTTTTCGACATCGAGAATGGTGAGGTTGCGGGCTTCGAGACGTTGCGGGTCGATCCAAAGGCGCATGGCGTAGCGACGTTCGCCCCCGATGATGACACTGCTGACGCCGTCGATGGTTTCGAGGGCATCGACGATAAAGCGATCGGCGTAGTCACTCAGTTCTAGGGTGGTGATGCTTTCGTCTTCGCCGTAGAGACCAAACCAAATGATGGGGGCGGCGTCACCGGATTCGCGGCGAATAACGGGGGAGTCGGCGTTGTCGGGGAGTTGTCCGACGACTTGGGCGATGCTGCGTTGGACTTCTTGGGCGCCAATGTCAACGTCTTGGTCGAGGTCGAATTGAACGGTGATGGAACTGACAGCCTGGCGACTTTGGGAGGTGAGGGTACGTACGCCATCGACGCCGTTGAGTTCGGCTTCGAGGATTTCGGTAACTTCGGTTTCGACGACGTTGGGGTTGGCTCCTGGATAGACGGTGGTGACGCTGACGACGGGAGGGTCAATGCTGGGCAGTTCCTGGACGGGCAGACTTCCGTAACCGACAATTCCCACTAGCATCAGTAGTAGGGAACAGACGGAGGCGAAGACGGGGCGTTTGATGAAAAACTGATAAAACATCTTCGGGGATTGGGGGGATTAGGGGCTGGGGATAACGGGTTGTCCGTCGCGGATTTTTTGGATACCGGAGGTGATGAGGCGATCGCCGGGTTCGAGTCCGCTGAGGACTTCGCTTTGGTCGCCTTGGGTCTCTCCCAGGTCAACTTGGCGACGTTCGGCGGTGAGGGTCTCTCCGTCTCCTGTGGCGACGAAAACGAACCGTCGCTGACCTTGGAAGGTGACGGCGGTGGTGGGGATGACGATGGTATCGGGTCGTTGTCGCCAGATGATGCGCGATCGCACGAACTGGCGATCGCGCAGGCGACCGTCGGGATTATCGAAAGCAACTTTGACTAAAATCGATTGGGATTCGGGATCGACTTGAGGTGAGATAAAGTTAACCCGTCCCACGGCTAGAGCCGCTTCGTTGGCATCGGCTGGATCGAAGACTTCGACGGGGAGACCGAGATCGAGGTCGTTACTGCGTTCGAGGGGAATGGCCAGCCGTAATTCTAGGCGATCGTTTTGGGTCAGGGTGGTGAAGACATCGCCTCGACTGACGGAATCTCCCACTTTCAGAGGAATATCTCCAACCATCCCCCTAAAGGGAGCGATAATTTGGGTGTCTTCTAGGTTGACTTCAATCGATCGCGCGTCGGCCATGGCCGCATCGAGGTCGGCTTCAGCTTGGGCGATTTCTTCGGGACGAGTCCCGGTTTCGAGTTCTCGCAAGGCCTGTCGTCGTTCCTCAACTTCGGCACTGAGGCGACTAATGCTAGTATCCTGGGTTTCTTCGAGTTCCTCTCGCCGTCGTTGGGCTTCTTCGAGGTTAGCTTGGGCGGTACGATAGCGTTCTCGGGTTTCGTCGAGGTCATCGGTGGGAATGGCCCCTTGGGCTTCGAGGGTTCGGAAGCGTTCGAGTCGTTGCCGGGCTAAGTTTAGGGTAGCCCGGGCTGATTCAATGCGCGACTCGGCTTGGGCAATTTGCGAGGGACTAGCCCCGGAACGGGCGTCTTGTAGGTCGGCTTCGGCTTGTCTGAGGCGGGCGCGGGCTTGGGCAATTTCTTCTTGTCGTGGCCCCGCTTGCAGTTCGGCCAGTCGGGCGCGGGCGCGGTTAATGTTGGCTTCGGCTTGGGCTAGACTGGCTTCGACGGCGCGGCGATCGATTTGGGCTAGGGGTTCGCCTTGGCCAACAACGTCGCCGGGACGAACGTAGATGGCGCGAATTTCGCCGCTGCTTTCTGAACGCAGGCTGGCGGTTTGTTGGGCTTCTAGGGTCCCGACAAATTCAGAGGTATCTTCGACGGTTGTGGTGTCGACGGTTGTGGTGTCGACGGGGGTTGGGGGTGGTCCTTGTTGTTGTTCTTGTCCGGTTGCTTGTTGGGATTGCCACCATTGCCAGCCGAGAAAGCCACCGCCGCCGAGGAGTAGTAGGCCGAGTAGTAACACCAACCACCATTGGGGCGGGTTGGGGCTATCTTGTTCGACGACAGGAGTCTCTTGTTCGGGTTCGACGGGTGCGGTTGGTTGGGTTGAGATGTTATCGGTTTCCATAATCGACCTAAAAGAGAATGAGGGATGAGAACAAACAGGGAATGATTGGTGATTGGGAGTGAATGGTTGGGAGGGCTAAACGGCTTGATGCTGTTTGAGGTTGAATGAGTCGTTGCTGCTGGCTGCCCGTGCTGTTTCTTGGTTGAGTTGCTCTTGCAGCCAGTCGATTTCCTCGTTGATCATATCGAGGTGCCGCAGCCAGGTGGCCCGTTGATAGGTATCTTGGCTAAAGTCTTGCTGATGGACATAGTCTTGGCGACTCTGGCAGGCGTGGAGTCGATATTTCAATAGTTGTAGGCGTAAGTCAGGCTCGATATCGCTGAAGAAAAAGAATTTCACCATAAACCGACAACGACTTTTCATCCAACTGTCTCGGGATTGTTGTCGCATGAGAGTTTTCCATCGCTGTTTCCCCTCGGCGGTGATGCTGTAGATTTTGCGCTCACCACCGCTCTCGGGGCTATCTTCGATGCTGCATTGGATGAAACCGCGCTCTTCTAAGCGATGCAAGAGGGGATAAATCGCGCCGTAGTTGACGCTCATACAACTGCCCATGAACAATTCGAGTTGCTGCTTGAGTCGATAGCCGTGGAGGGGTTCTCGTTGCAGTAAGCCGAGGGCGGAGAGTTCTAACATCTAAATCTGATATATCAATTTGATATAGGTGGTGCTAAAACTACTATAGCCAATTTTGGGGAGGGGGCGATCGCCATTCGGGATCGTTCGCCAAAAATCCCCCTTTGGATTCTTGTACGTTAATCGTTTGCTATCCTAAATCACAAAACATAGTATTTGTCAACCCAAAAGATTAGGAAATCGTGCCAAATGAACAATGCCATCTCCTTGATTGACGAGGGGATTTTGGGTCATGCCAATAATGATGCCATCGCAGGGGGCTTTCACTTTAGCGCGGATATTGCCGAAGACATCGACAATCATGCCGAGTTTTTCACGCTTTTGAACCGATTGTCCGAGTTCAACCTCAAGGAGGAGGATTCCCCCTTGGGGCGATCGCATCCATTGAGTCTTACGCGCCTCTACTGGCGGCACAGGAGCGGCGTTAGGGGGATTATCATACATCCCTAGGGCAGCCATAACCCGTAACACCCCTTCAACCCCGAACTCAATGGCCTGAGGATTAAAACGCAAGGCTTCGCCAGCTTCATAGAGAAGAACAGGAATCCCCTGTTTCGTGGCGGCTTGACGTAGGGAGCCATCGCGGGTTGTCGAGTGAATGACGACTGGGGCACCAAAGGCGATCGCACAGCGATGAGTTTCAGCATCCTCAAGATTGGCGCGAATTTGGGGTAAATTGACGCGATGGTCTGAGGCGGTATGTAAATCAATGCCATGAGTTGACTGAGACACCACCTCTTTCATGAACAAACTGGCTAGGCGAGAGGCCAGAGAACCACGAGAAGACCCAGGAAAGGAGCGATTGAGGTCACGGCGGTCTGGCAAATAGCGCGATTGTTCAATAAAGCCAAACACATTGACAATGGGAACCATGATGAGGGTTCCCTGCAAGGATTCAGGGGTAACTAAATCCATCAAGCGGCGGACAATTTCCACACCATTAATTTCATCACCATGAATGGCAGCACTCACCCAGAGGATGGGGCCATCTTCGGGGCCGCGAATCACCGTCACCGGGAGAGAGATAGGGGTTTGCGTCGGTAGGCGAGCAACGGGAAGTTCGAGGTGTTGGCGAGTGTGGGGCGGAATCTCGGTTCCACCAATTTGGAAGGGCATAGGGAATAGGGAATAGGGAACAGGGAACAGGGATAACCCACCCCTGGCCCCTCCCAAGAGGGGAAGGGAAGGGGGATCAGGGAACAGGGAATAGGGAACCGGCAAGCGAAAAAGCGGGCATCGCCCGCCGGCTCGCTATTAACTATTCACTATTCACTATTAACTGCTTAGTAGGGGATGCGATCGCGGGGGGCGCTGGCGCCGGCCTTTTTCTCCAGAAATTCGATGATTTTGCCGGCGACATCGACGCCAGTTGAGCCTTCAATCCCTTCTAAGCCGGGGGATGAATTGACTTCCATGACCACTGGGCCGTGATTGGAGCGCAACAAATCGACTCCGGCAATTTTTAGCCCCATGGCTTTGGCGGCGCGGACGGCTGTGGTGCGTTCTTCGGGGGTGAGTTTAATTTTTTCGGCTTTGCCGCCACGATGGACATTAGAACGAAACTCTCCGGGTGCGCCTTGGCGTTTCATAGAGGCGACGACCTTATCGTTGACGATAAAACAACGAATGTCGGACCCTTTGGCTTCTTTGATAAATTCTTGCACCAAAATGTTGGCATCGAGTCCTCGGAAGGCCTCAATCACAGAGGTGGCGGCTGGGGTGGTTTCAGCTAAGACAACACCAATTCCCTGAGTTCCTTCGAGGAGTTTAATCACTAGGGGTGCGCCGTTGACGATACTAATGAGGCCATCAATATCCTTGGTGGAGTGGGCAAAGCCGGTGACGGGCAAGCCAATGCCTTCGCGAGCTAGAATTTGCAGACAGCGCAATTTATCCCGAGAGCGAGAGATGGCCTGGGATTCGTTGGCGGTGAAGACTCCCATCATCTCGAATTGGCGGACGACAGCGGTTCCATAAAAGGTGTGAGACGCACCAATGCGAGGAATGACGGCTTCAACGTCAGTGAGGGGATTCCCTTGATAGATGATTGAGGGGCGGTGGGAGGTAATACTCATGTAACAGCGGAGATGGTCGATGACTCGCATCTGGTGTCCCTGTTGTTCTCCGGCTTCTCTGAGACGTCTGGTGGAATAGAGAGAGGCATTTTGGGAGAGGATGGCAATTTTCATGATTGAGTGTGGTTAAAGCAAGACTTGAATGAGGTCAACACGCCCATCAAAACAAACAGCCTCCAAGTCAACAGGCTGAAGTTCTCTTGATCTCCCCGAGACGGTGAGAGTTAGCGGTGGGGAGTGGGGTTGAGGAGATAGGAGTGACCGGGATCGACGAGGAAGCGTCCGCGAACCGCTTGTCGTCCGAGAAGCATTCGGAACCCCATGACATCGCGGTTGGTGAGGGTGAGTTCAATGGGCCATTGCTGCTGCGCGATTTGTACCGGAGTCACAATGACATAGCGCAACTCAGCCTTGCCCCCGGAGTTGCGGACTTCACGGCGATCGAGAACATCGGCCTCGGCGGTCACTACTGTCATTGTATCCCGTTGTTGGGGATGGACTTTAAAGCGGATGCGGGGGCGATCGCCCTGAGAAGGGATATCTTCGATGTCGTAAGCATGGAGGGCCGAGGATCTGGCACCGGTATCGATTTTGGCTTTAATCTGGGTAATCCCTAATTCCGGCAAGCTGAGCCATTCCCGCCAACCGATGGTTTGGGGTGCAACGGTCATAGGAGAATTAACGGTAACGGGAAAATCGGCAAGAGGTCAGACATTATCGGTCTTGGCACTTTTTACGGGATTGATGGTCTGAAAGACTAGGGAATACGGAGACGACGGACCAACAGGCGAATGCAAAGATGGGGGTTGAATTGCGGTTTGGCGATGATGGGGGCGATCGCCGCCCTATCGGTCCATCCTAGTATCGCTCAAGAGGTCACTCCTGAGATCGGCCGACGGTTTGGTCAGGGAATGGCGGTGTTTGAGGCAGAACGGCCATCGTCTGCTGGGTTATTCCAGGGGAATTTAGAGCAAGGTGATTTAGAGCCGGGTCATTTAGAGTTTAGTTGTCGTCAGGAGAATCAACGGTTTGTTTTGTGGGTACAAATGCCGACAGATACGTCGCCGTTATTGCAATGGCCCCTGGTCGCCACAACAGACTTACCAGCCGAAGACCCCTGTTGGCAAGCGTCGCAACGGTTACAAGAGGCATATTACGATGACGGGGTAGATTATATAACCTTGGGTCGCGTGGATGGGCAGTTTGTGGTGTGTTTAGTGGGCGATCGCCGCTCGGGTTGCAATCGCGATAACATTTTGCTGACGATTCCGCCGTTAGCGGTGGCCCGGGAACCGACGACGGAAGGGATGATGTCACAACTGTTTGAGTTAGACTTCGCGGAGGCGCAGCCGAGTCGTTGTGATATTGATGACAGTGTGTATGTGAATCTGCACGACTATCTCGATCGCGATCGCGGTCAGTCATCGGAGTTATCCTGTCGCTGCTACTGCGGATTTTGCGTATGTCCGCAATGATCTGATTCAGGTAATCTAGTCAATAGCCTAGATTGATACGAGAGAGATGGAGTTTTTGATGAAATTTAATGCGATCGCAACAACGGCCCTAAACTGGACCGGGGATGGCCTGGCTCTAGGGCTTCAAGAGACGGACCTGCCGTTATCCGGTGACTTAGCCAAACTCGATGAGAAATTGGCGGGAACCCTCAGCGAACTGATCGAAGAAAGCCAGTTCGAGGGCAAGTTAGGAAACAGTGCTGCTACCCGAGTTGGAGGGGGGAGTGCTATCCGCAAGGTGATTTTGGTGGGATTAGGAGATTCCAAGTCCCTCGATGACTGGCGACGAGCTAGTGCAACGATGGCTCGTTTGGCTAAGCAGCAAAATTGTAAGACGGTGGGAATAACGACCCCAGTCTGGAATGATGACTCAACCTCGACGGCCCAGGCTTTAGTCGAAGGCTTTGAGTTGGCGTTGCACCAAGATCAGCGGTTCAAGTCGGAAGATGATAAAACCACTCAGGTCGAAACGGTCAACTTATTGGGACTTGAGGGCGAAGATGCTGCCATTGAGACGGCCCTGAAGATTTGTTCTGGGGTAATTTTGGCACGGGAGTTAGTGGCGGCGCCAGCTAATAGTATCAATCCTCTGACGTTGGCCGAAACCGCTCAGGCGATCGCCAATGAGTATGGACTTGAGTTGACCATTTTGGAAAAAGAGGACTGTCAGAAACTGGGGATGGGGGCTTTCTTGGCGGTGGCCCAAGCCTCGGATATCCCGCCGAAGTTTGTCCACATGGTTTATAAGCCGAAAGGTAAGCCTCGCAAGAAACTAGCGATTGTCGGCAAGGGGCTAACGTTCGATTCGGGTGGTCTGAATCTCAAACCCAGTGGAAGCGGCATCGAAACCATGAAAATTGACATGGGTGGGGCCGGGGCCACGTTTGGGGCCGCTAAGGCGATCGCCCAACTGAAACCAGATGTAGAGGTTCACTTCATCTCGGCAATCTGTGAAAACATGATTAGCGGGCGTGCAATGCACCCAGGAGACATCTTAACGGCATCGAATGGCAAAACTATCGAAGTGAACAACACGGACGCGGAAGGGCGTTTAACGCTGGCTGATGCTCTGGTCTATACCGATAAACTCGGGGTGGATGCGATGGTGGATCTGGCGACACTCACGGGCGCTTGTGTGGTTGCCCTGGGGGACACGATCGCCGGTCTCTGGAGTCCTGATGATACGGTGGCTGAGGCGTTCTTAACTGCGTCTGATAAAAGTGGTGAGAAGTTGTGGCGGATGCCCCTGGAGGAACCTTATTTTGAGGTGATGAAGTCGGTTCACGCGGATATGAAAAACACCGGAAGCCGCGCCGGTGGTTCGATTACGGCGGCGTTGTTCTTGAAGCAGTTTGTGGATAAAACGGCCTGGGCGCATTTAGATATTGCAGCCCCAGTCTGGACGGACAAGGACAACGGCTACAACAGCACTGGGGCAACGGGTTTCCCGGTGCGGACTCTGGTCAACTGGGTTCTCAGTTAGCAAGAGTGGTGCGTTCGGGCAGGTTCCCATTGAACCTTCAACGCTGACAACGATTGCACGCCGGAACGCACCCTACCCTGGGCGACCACAAGGGTACGCCCCTACGTTGTTTCTTCCTGTTCCCTTCCCCCTATGAAAAGCCCTGAAAAGTTCCCAAAATTGGTTTGGGGTGTCTCTGTGTTAACGGTTGTGTTGGCGGGAGGTTTGGCGTTTCTGTATCAGTTAGGGACGACGAATCTGGTGGATGAGACGGAACCGTTGTTTGCGGAGGCGGCGCGGCAGATGACGGTGACGGGGGATTGGGTTACGCCGTATTTTAATGGGGAAACTCGTTTTGATAAGCCGCCGTTGGTGTATTGGTTGATGGCGATCGCCTATCAACTCATCGGGACCAATGAATGGGCGGTGCGGCTTCCGTCGGCGTTGTCGGCGATCGCCCTGATGGCGGCAACTTATATCACCCTTTGGCGGTTTGTCTCTCCTGCGTCGGGGAGTCGCCAGGGTTGGCTACTTCCTTGGGGGGCGGCGAGTTTGGGGGCGATCGCGATCGCCTTTAATCCTCAAACGTTTATTTGGGGACGCACGGGGGTCTCGGATATGCTTCTGTGTGCTTGTGTGGGGTTGTCTCTGTTGTCGTTTTTTTGGGGCTACGCCACGGAAGGAAAGACCCAGAATTGGGGCTATTTGAGCTTTTTTGTCTGGATGGGGTTGGCGGTTTTGGCGAAGGGACCGGTGGGGATGGTGTTACCGGTGGGGATCATTGGTGGCTTTTTGCTGTATGGAGGAACTCTCAAAGCTGTTTGGCGAGAGATGCAACCGTTACGGGGTTGGCTGATTTTTCTGTTGATTACGGTTCCTTGGTATCTGTTGGTTTGGCGGGCTAATGGGGAGGCGTATATTGAGAGTTTCTTTGGCTATCACAACCTCGAACGGTTCACGCGGGTGGTGAATCGTCATAGTGGTCCTTGGTATTTCTATTTTGGGGTGGTGTTGCTGGGGTTTGCCCCTTGGTCGGCTTATCTGCCGGCGGCGATCGCCCGTTTACGGGTTTGGCGACGGGGCTGGTGGTGTAATTTACCGCGTCAGGAGCAGTTGGGCGGTTTTGCCCTATTTTGGTTTGGGGGAGTGTTTGTCTTTTTTACGGTGGCGGTGACGAAACTGCCAAGTTATGTGTTGCCGTTAATTCCAGCGGCGGCGATTTTGGTGTCTCTGTTGTTGAGTGAGGAGATGTTACATCGCCCGAGTCTGTCACGCCGTTGGCTGTCGGTGAGTCATGGGGGGAGTTGGCTGCTTTGGCTGTTGATGGCGATCGCCTTGGCGGTGTTGCCGTTTATGATTGGCCCTGATCCGGTGGTCGATCGCATTGATTTGAAGATTTTTGAGTCGGGGTTAACGACCTGGGGGGCTGGGGTGATTGTGGCGATCGCCTCGGTGGTGGAAGCCTGTATTTTGACCCGCCGCCGGGGGGTGGCGATCGCCCAAGTGACAGGGTTTGCGCTCTTTTTGTTGTTGGTCGCTCATCCGATGTTTGGCCTTTTGGATGAGTTACGTCAACAACCAGTTCGGCAAATGGCGGAGACGGCCAAGGCGGTGTATCAACCGGGCGATCGTCTCCTCTCGGTGGGGTTTGAAAAGCCTTCGATTGTCTTTTACACTCAGCAGCCGGTGACTTATGTTTCCCGTCCGTCCTTGGGGCGAGAAGATTTACGCCAACAAGTTGAACAGGGGAATCTGTCGGGGACAACGTTGGTGTTTGCCGATCGCGAACGACTACCGCTGTTAGGGTTACGAGAGGATCAGTATGATTTCCTCGATTCTAAACGCCGCTATCGTCTTGTCCGCGTCTATCACGATCGCCTCGACAAGTTTACGCACAAAGACTCGGATTAAAAAGAGGGCACGCCACTTGCGGATTGCCCCTACCCCGAACTGGGCAACCACAAGGGATTGCCCCTACCCCGAACTGGGCAACCACAAGGGATTGCCCCTACCCCGAACCGGGCAACCACAAGGGATTGCCCCTACCCCGAACNGGGCAACCACAAGGGATTGCCCCTACCCCGAACTGGGCAACCACAAGGGATTGCCCCTACCCCGAACTGGGCAACCACAAGGGATTGCCCCTACGTCTTTTCTTCCCCTCCTATTCACTATTCACTATTCACTATTTTCTCAACTCCCTTGAACAACCATAACCGAACAATCGGCGTGATGAAGGACGTAGTTACTCACACTGCCCAGGAGAACTTCTTTGAGACCCCGGTGACCTCGCCGTCCCAGAACAATTAGGTCTGCTTCCCAGTTTTTAGCGACGTCACAAATCCAAGAGCCAGGGTCGCCAAATTTAGTTTCAGGGGTTACATTTACTCCCTCTGCTTCGGCTTTTTCCACATAGTCTTTTAGGAGTTTTTCAACTCGCTCGGCTTCTTTTTTGAGATGGTCTTGCTGCATCTCAAACATCATTTTGCTGCTAGACAAGTCAATGCCAATTCCGGTTCCCATTAAGGGGACGGATTCGCTGACCCGCTGCATGGTGGTGCAATGGAAAATCATCAGTTCGGCTTGGTCTTGCACGGCTGTATTGAGGGCGTGGCGAAAGACTTTGGGTGCGGACTTAGAGTCGTCGATCGCGACTAAAATTTTATGAAATGTCATGATTTTTAGGTGTGTTTTAACAAGGGTATTTCTGATTAATCTAGGGGCAAAAAAGCCAAAATTAAGACTTGCTTTTTGGGGGTTTATTATAGAATATGAGTCTGAGTTTAAGCTATTTTTAGGCTATCATAGGTCACGGTTAACAACAGTGACTTGTATCAAAAATTTGCATTTTGGCTCTGTTTGAGTTGTCATCGAGTCGGGTCATCGGGGGCGGAATCGGGTTAGCTTACGGGGGTTAACTGTCTCTCCAGACGTTGGGCCAGGGCGATGATATCGTCTTTGCGGGCGATCGCCTCTCGCCAATGTTTTGGAATTGCCGCATAGCCATAGTGTAATCCGGCCAGTCCTCCGGTGATGGCGGCGACGGTGTCGGTGTCACTTCCTAAGTTAATCGCTTGTAACACCGCCTCGGCGTAACTGTTGGTGTTGAGAAAACACCAGACGGCGGCTTCTAAACTGTGAACCACATAGCCGGTTGAGGAAATCTTGTGGATGGGGAGTTGGGCGAGTTGGCCATAGAGGCGTTGGAAGTGCGATCTCTGCTGCTGAAACGGCTCTGAGTCATAAAACGGTTCCACGGCGGCTAACCCGTCGGCGACAGCGGTATCAGGCGCTTTTCCGTCGAGGAGTTCCTTGGCGATGCTGATATACATTCCACAAGCCATCTGGCTGCGTGGGTGAGCGTGGGTGATGGCGGAGACTTGATGCACCTGCTGTAGGAGTTCTGGGAAGGGGAGATGGTTGGCAAAATAAACCATGGGCAAAATTCGCATCAGAGAGCCATTCCCATTGCTACGTTCACCGGTTCCGCCTGATTCTGTGGGCGGGACTCCGCGTAACAGTTGACTAATGGCTCGACTGGTGGCGCCTCCTACGTCAAACATTTCGTTATAGGGAGTCCAGAGAGACTCGGTGAACCAAAGACAAAATTTCTCGGCGATGCGGTTCAAGTCAAAGCCGTCACAGAGAGCATCGGCTAAACAGAACGTGAGAGAACTGTCGTCAGACCAAGTTCCGGGGGGTTGGTTATAGGTTCCATAGCCCTGGATGTCTGTTACTGGAGCCTCTTGTCGTTCAGCGCGGGAGCTGAACTCCACGGGAACCCCCAGAGCGTCTGCGACACAGACACCCATTAAGCCATCTAAAACGGGAGAGGGATTAATCACAAAGTTGACGGGTTTGCGGGTTTACTCAAATGACACTCCCCTTATTTTAGGGGTTGGCTGAACTCAGGTTGACGGCTTGGGCTTGAGACCAGGGGACGGGCTTGCCAGATTCTTGAAAGTAAGTTTCAATAAGATAGGGTCGTAGACCTGATACGTCAAGAGTGATAAGGACTGATAATTCAAGCTGACAGGTGATTTAGGCTACCAAAAGTTGCGGTTGAGTCGCGAAATAACTTTATGATTACTAAGCAGCGATTTTGTGATAGTCTGAGTAGCTAGAGCTACAGTAATGAGAATCTATTTGAATTACAGTCCAGATAGTGTTTTAGAGGATTTCTGATGATGAAACGTCAACGTCAACGCCATCGAGGCAATAAAACACCCCAAGGTTGGGGCTTTACGTTTGTCGGCGGCGGTAGCGATCGCCGGGATGGCCCCAAGCCACAAAATCGATCCCGAGGAGACTCAGTGTTCCCGCTCAGTCAAGCCAGTGTCGGCGATCGCCTCTGGGTGGTGGACTTACCGGCTGGGTTGGAGCCGAAAGGGTTACGCCTCGGTGATGAGGTAAGCATTCTGAGTTGCACCGAGAGCGGTTCGGTGGTGTTATCGGTGAATGGTCAAAAATTAGGATTTTGTGGCGATCGCAGTCAGGGAATTCAGGTCTCTGGCCAACCCCAATCCCTGCAACAATTGCGCCATCTCAAGGTAGGTGGTTCGGGACGCATTTTAGGCTATGACTGCCCCCATCGCGGCTATCGCAAACGCTTGCTGGCCATGGGATTGACCCCAGGAACCGAGTTTACGGTGACGCGCCATGCACCCCTCGGGGACCCGGTAGAAATCTGCGTGCGCGGCTTTAGTCTCAGTCTGCGCAAAGATGAAGCCTGCGCTCTTTTAGTCGAAGCTGTTGAGGAGTAATCACGATGACCCCCATTGCAACCCGTCAAGCCAAAATTGCCGCGATTGGCAATCCTAATTGTGGCAAAACGACCCTCTTTAACGCCCTCACGGGGGCCAATCAGGTGACCGGAAACTGGCCGGGTGTCACTGTTGAACGCGTCGAAGGAACCTATGTCCATGATGGTCAAACCTTGACGGTGGTGGATTTACCGGGGGTGTACTCCCTCGATGCTGAAGATGCGGACACGGGCCTCGATGAACGCATTGCTCGGGATTATCTCCTCTCGGGGGAGGCGGACTTAATCGCTAATATCGTCGATGCGTCGAATCTCGAACGCAATCTCTATCTAACGACGCAATTGATTGAAATGCGTCTGCCGATGGTGGTGGTGTTGAATATGGCCGATGTGGCGGAAGAACGGGGATTGGAGATTAAGGTTGAGGCCTTATCGCAACGGTTAGGTTGTCCGGTGGTGTCGGTGGTGGCCTCGAAATCTCTGGGAATGAGCGAGTTGCGGGGGGCGATTACCCAGGGGTTACAGTCGCCGCCAATTCCGCCGGCGTTTGTGGCGTATCCGGCGGTGGTGGAGGATGCGATCGCCGCGATGTTGCCCCATTTAGAGGCCCAGTCGTCTCCGGTTGACCCCCGCTGGAGAGCGTTGCGGCTGTTGGAATACAATGATTTGACGGTTCCTCGACAACAGCAGCCGGACCTCGATCGCCTCATCAGTGTTTGGCAACAGCGGGTTGAGGATGTCTTGGGGGAAGATTTGGATATTGTCATCGCTGATGCGCGGTATGGCTGGATTCGCAATATCACGGAGGTGGCTTTGCTGCGATCGCGCCAAGTCAGTACCAGTCTGACGCAACAGATTGACCGTTGGGTTCTCAACCGCTGGCTGGGGATTCCCCTATTTTTGGCGGTGATGTATCTGATGTTCCTGTTCTCGATTAATGTCGGCAGTGTCTTTATTGATTTCTTTGATCTGCTGACTGGGGCAATTTTCGTGGATGGTTTTGCCAATGTCTTGGCGGGGGTTGGTAGTCCAGATTGGCTGATTGCGTTGTTGGCTAATGGGGCCGGTGGCGGTGTTCAAACGGTGTCCACGTTTATTCCGGTAATTGCCTGTACCTTCTTGTTTTTGGCGTTTCTGGAAGATTCGGGCTATATGGCCCGGGCGGCGTTTGTGATGGATCGTTTGATGCGATTTATGGGGCTACCGGGGAAGTCGTTTGTGCCGATGTTGGTGGGGTTTGGCTGTAATGTGCCGGCGATTTTGGCCACTCGCAGTCTGGAAAGTCCCCGCGATCGCCTGCTGACGATTCTGATGAATCCGTTTATGTCTTGTGGGGCGAGATTGCCGGTGTATGCCCTATTTGCGGCGGCGTTTTTCCCGGTGGGGGGTCAAAATATCGTTTTTGGTCTCTATTTGATGGGGATTGCGGCGGCGGTGGTGACGGGATTGATTCTCAAGCAGACGTTGCTGCAAGGGGAGGTGTCTCATTTCATTATGGAGTTACCGCTTTATCATCTGCCGACATTGCGCGGGGTGTTATGGCGGACGTGGGATCGCTTGCGGGAATTTATTCTGCGGGCGGGACAGGTGATCATTATTATGGTGATGATTTTGGGCCTCCTCAATACGGTGCGCTGGGATGGTTCCTTTGGGGATTCACAAACTTCGGTGTTGACGGATGTTAGCCGTCGAATTACGCCGGTGTTTGCGCCGATGGGGATTCAGCAGGAGAATTATCCGGCGACGGTGGGGATTTTTACGGGAGTGTTCGCGAAGGAGGCGATCGTGGGATCTCTTGATGCGTTGTATGGACAGTTGGCCCGGGAAGCGGCGGCGGAGGAAGCGGAGGAGGAACCGTTTGAGTTTTGGCCGACGATTGAGGAAGCGTTTACCTCGGTTGGTGATAATTTCCGCGCTTTGGGGGGACAACTTCTCGATCCGTTGGGGTTGAATGTGGGGGATATTGATGATGTCGAAGGTGCGGCGACAGAACAGGGGGTGGCGACGCATACGTTTGGCCAGATGGTGAGTCGGTTTGATGGCCAGGTGGGGGCGTTTGCGTATTTGTTGTTTGTGTTGTTGTATTTCCCCTGTTTGGCGGCCACGGCGGCGATTCATCGGGAGACGGGAACTCGCTGGACGCTGTTTGCGGGACTTTGGACGACGGGGTTGGCTTATTGGGTGGCGACGTTCTTTTACCAGTTTGCAACCTTTGACAGCCATCCGGGGTCTTCGGCGGCTTGGTTGGTGGGGTTACTGGTGTTTTTGACGCTGCTTCTGGCGGGAATGCGTCGTATTGGTCGAGTGGTTTAGGAGGTTCGGATGATTTTACGAGAGTTACAGGGCTATTTGGCTGAGCATCGGTCGGTGTCGTTGGCGGATTTGGTGAATCATTTTCACTGCGATCGCGATCTGTTGCGGTTGATGCTGAAGAAGTTGATTCGTAAGGGACGGGTGCAACAGTTACCCTGTGGTCAACGCTGTGGGGATTGTCATCATTGCGATCCCGATCAGTTTGAGTGGTATCAGTTTATTCGTTAGGGGGTTTGGGATGCGATCGCCGCGTTTGAATCAGTCGTTTGGCGATCCACCAGGCTCCCAACGAACAGATGATACTCCCGAAGAATCCAATGAGAAAGGGATGGGGAAGGACAAAGGGGAGTTCGATTTTTTCTCCGTTGGGAAGGTGCCAAGGTTCGGTGGCTAAACCGGAGACGGAGGCGACAATGGCCCCCGCTGCAATCCCCACTCCCACGGCTTGGATTTGGTCTTGGAGTTCCTGGTTGGCTTGTTCTTGTCGTTCTTGTTCGGCTTTGGCGTTGGCTTCGGCTTGTTTCTGGAGGTCTTGTTGTCGTTTATCCCGCTTTTTCTCCCACCGTTGCCAGGTGCGATCGCACTGGGCTTGGTCAATTTCAACAATGGCGCGAATCGAGGCCACCGCTTGACGAATTAACCCGGTTCCCTGGTCAAAATAACTTAAGTTGGCTTCAATTTGTTCCCGGAAATACGGCGCGGTTGTCTCTCCGAAATATCGCAAAAATGATAGTTCTTCCTTATCAAGTTCTAGTCTAGCACAAATCCGCTCAATTGTTTCATTATAATTGTTAAGATTGATGTTAATTGTCGTCAATAAATCTTTCATTTTCCGCAGCCGGCGATCGTAAATCAGAGAATCAGCGGAAAGTTGTTTTAACTGAGTTTTTAAGTTTTGCAGATAGGTGGTATCTTGGGGGTCAGGGTTAGCGGTATCAAGTTGAACTTGAATGTTATCTAAGATGGGGTCGAGGCTGCAATAATACTGTTTGAGTTGTTTATGAATGTCCCGGCTATCTTGAAAGGCTTTGCTGACTTTATGGCGATAGAAAAACAAGTCAAAGATGGAATAAAAGCATTTTTGTAGAGTTTGATCGGCGAGTTCATCGCGGAATAGCCAGATGAGAACATGGGGAGATTTATCCGGTTCGCGGGGATTCCCATATTCAAAAATGGAACTTCCGAATAATTCCCCACTACGGGATAACGGGGGGGAAGTGGTGGAAAATAAGGCTTGGTAGCATTGATTGGCGAGTTGAGTCAGATACTCAGATTTATGTTGTTGGGTTTTCCGGGTTAACCAGAGGGTGAGGATGAGGGTTTCTCCGAGGAAAGATGGGGTGAGGGGAAACTGGAGGTGATGGTCGGGGTTAAACTGTTGTAGGATGGGAATTTCGACATCTTCGAGGTTTTCCTTTTCCTCGTCATAGCCGATGTTTAGAAATACCCCATAACTGTCTTTTTGAAGTTGAACCGGTTGGATGAAGCCTTCCATATCTGGAAAGTCGGGGAGGCTGAAGGGAATTTCGGTTTGGTTTGGGGTGAGGAGGATGCGATTTTGGCTGAGGTGAAGCTGGGGGATGAGTCGAGTTTCGGTGAAGTGGGAGAGGAGGCGATCGCAATTTTCCCACAGGGGATGAGTGTCTCCCTGGGTGTCATCGTCCCGGAGATGATACGCGCATAAATAGAGGTTGGGGGCGAAAATGCTCATTATAATTGGTTATAATCCATTGGGGTAGCTTTTCCTGCGGCGCGTTGTTGTTTGGCTTGACCTGCGGCGGCGACTAAGGCGGATTGAGTCCGATTAAACGCCGTCTCCCACCGTTGTTCATCTTGCAAAGCGGCGATATAG
>P_2C_Liq_1_UnCtyDRAFT_1000379_pt1 | contig 19379 bp, 18 predicted proteins | sample Pon2CUnioCityCA_2_FD_10234 | JGI IMG/M metagenome (IMG submission 10234) | reverse complement strand
GGTATTTTCACTCACTTGTCCAACACCAATGAAAACGAAGATAATTCTCAGTTTGAAGTTTTTGAAACCGCTATTGAGTATGCAAGGGGTAAGGGCGTTGAGTTTGAATTAGCCCATGCCAGTGCTTCGAATGCCACTCTGAGCTACCCAAGCAAGCACTACGACATGGTTCGCTGCGGAATCGCGCTATATGGACTGAGCCCAGATGGCAGAGACGTCAGTGGTCTGCCCCTGGAGCCCGCCATGAGCGTTTACTCGGAGGTAATTAACATCAAAAGAGTGCCAGCTCAGACCGGCGTTAGCTACGACTTTAGGTATCGAACCGAAAAAGAAACTACTCTCGTGCTTGTTCCCTTCGGCTATGCGGACGGGATTCCAAGGGCCGCCGAAGGCCTAAAAGTGATTATTAACGGTCAAAAATTCACCCAGGTCGGCCGAGTTGCCATGGATCAATTCGTGGTCGACGTTGGCGATAGTGAGATTGCAATTGGCGATCGGGTTGAAATCATCTCAGATGAAAATCCGGTTTCACAGATCTCAACCAGGGCGGGCACAATCAATTACGAGATTGTCACCAAAATGGGTTCCAGACCAAACAGAATCTATGGGGGAGATTGAGTTGAATCTCCCGAAAGAATTGATTGTTGAAAACGAGCAATCAATGCAATTGCTTGGCCAGCAGTTGGCAGGGTATTTGCAAGCAGGAGATTTAGTTTTACTAAACGGTTCTTTGGGTGCTGGCAAAACGACCATGACTCGAGGAATCGGCAGGGCACTGGGTGCGAGTGGCACAATCCAATCCCCAACATTTGTTTTGGCAAGGACCCATCAGACAGACAAGGGCCCCAAACTAGTGCACGTGGATGCATATCGATTGGGATCGGCGATTGAACTTGATGATTTAGATATCGATTTTGAAAACTCAATTGTGGTCATGGAGTGGCCTAGAGATTTCACTCATGGACTGACCGATGATTGGCTGGAAATTTCAATAACCCGAGACCGAGAGAGTGATGCGAGAACTGTGTCGATTCAGGGCTTTGGGGAGTGGAGCCGCAGGGAGGTAGAAATTGATCTTGGCAATTGACACCACCGCTGGAACAACTGTGGCCGTGGTTGATGGACAAAAAGTTTTAGGATTTTCAGAATTTGAGGACCGTTTCGGTCACGCTGAAAACATAGGAAATGCAATTGCGCAAGCTTTGCAGCAGGCCAAAATCTCAGCAGCAGACATAGAGTCGGTGGCAATTAGCAGAGGACCTGCCAGCTATACCGGACTAAGAGTTGGAATGGCAGCAGGGGTGGCCTTCGCAGCCGTCAGATCAATCCCCCTGCACGGCGTTGTTGCCCTGGATGCGGTAGCTACCGCCCTTCCTAATGCAAAGAGTGAGCAGTGGATGGTTATAAGTGATGCAAAAAGAGGCGAGTTTTTCTGCTGCAGATACTCAGGCATCGATGAATCAGGATTAGCAATTCGGAGTTCCGAACCAGAAGTTATCAAGCCAGAGCAACTGGAGAAGTATTCAGACTTAGCAACAGTTGATAGCAACAGTGATGCAAAGTTGATCGGTTTGTATGCGGAAAAGGCAATTGCGGCAGGTGTTGACCTAAGCGATTCGACCGCACTTTATTTGAGGTCTCCTGATGTCACGCCGTCAACTAAGAAGCGGGTGAGTGGATGATTCAGATTAGAGAACTGATTGAAACTGACATCGATGAGGTTTTTGAGCTCGAGAAGCAGATCTTCCAATCAGACGCTTGGTCGAAACAAAACCTACTCTCAGACAGTCAAGCTAGTCACACCAATTACTTGGTTGTCCAAGACAATCAGCAAGTGGTGGGATATGCGGGGCTTTCTTCTCCCCCGGGTAGCTTTCAAGCCGACATCAACACAATAGCGATTGCGGAATCTCACAGAAGGCAGGGCCTTGCTCGCCAATTGGTTCAGAGAATGATCCAGATGGCGACCAGAAACGGCGCTGAAAATATGTTTTTGGATGTTCGTGCGGATAACTCATCGGCAATCAAGCTCTACGAAAGTTTTGGGTTTGAACAAATTGACGTCAGAAAAAACTATTACCAGCCAGCTGGGGTTGATGCTTTGGTGATGCGCAAGCAGATCAGACAACCATTGGTAATGGGGATTGAAACAAGTTGCGATGAAACTGGGGTCGGGATTGTTCGTGGCAATCGACTGATTTCAAACGCCCTCAACAGCTCAATGGAGATTCACGCCAGGTTCGGAGGGGTTGTTCCAGAGGTTGCAGCCCGAGCGCATCTTGAAGCATTGAAACCAACCATTGACTCTGCGCTTTCAGAGGCAGGCATTGAAATCGCTGATCTAGACGCTATCTCTGTAACTAACGGGCCTGGTTTGTCTGGAGCATTGATGGTTGGCATCGGAGCCGCTAAGGCAATTGCCGTTGCCCACGATAAACCTTTATATGCGGTGAATCACTTAGTTGGGCATGTGGGTGCTGACATTTTGGAGAGAGGGAGTCTACAAACTCCAAGCATTGCTTTGTTGGTAAGCGGTGGCCACACCTCACTTCTTTTAGTTAGGGATCTTCTAGACGACGTTGAGCTTTTGGGTGAAACCATTGATGACGCAGCCGGTGAAGCTTTTGACAAAGTGGCCAGAGTATTGGGACTGCCATACCCAGGGGGACCTGAAATAGACAGGGTAGCCATCAATGGAAACCCGCAAGCAATTAGGTTCCCCAGGGGATTGACTCTTCCGAAAGATATGGCCGAGCACAAATATGACTTTAGTTTCAGTGGTTTAAAGACAGCTGTTGCTCGCTATGTGGAAAAGGCCGAGGATGCTGGTGAAGAGGTTCATATTGCGGATGTGGCGGCCAGTTTTAGAGAAGCTGTTGTTGATGTTTTGATCAGTAAAGCAGTCAAGGCATGTGCGGAGTTTGAAGTTCCGCGATTGATTTTGGGCGGGGGAGTAACAGCAAATGCCCGATTGCGTGAAGTAGCTAAACAGAGATGCGAGGAGGCTGGAATCGAATTGAGGATTCCAAAGTTTTCACTCTGCACTGACAACGGGGCAATGATTGCAAGTCTTGGCGCACAATTAGTGATGGCGGGCAGGGAACCGTCTGGTTTGGGTTTCGGTTCAGAGTCGACGATGGATGTCAGCAAAGTTCAAAGTTTATAGATTCGTTATAAAACTTGGAATGTTTGCTCTCAGTTAACTCGTTGATATAAGTAGTGCTTTATTGATGAATTTGGACTCCAGCCTGTTCATCGTTCCGCTCCACTAGGAGAGCCATCTAGTGGATAGGTTTCCCTAAAAGTGCTATTCGGGTGTCGCCCCGCTTGGTAACTATCAAGCTGGCGGCACCCTTTCCACTTAACTTCAGTTTCTTTCTGAATTGTTCGGGGATTAGATCAACACCCCTTTTTTTGATCTCCAAAATACCTATGGACCGAGCCTTCAGCTGTTTGGCGATCAGTTTTTCATCAAATGGCCAAATCTCTAATATTTCAAACCCCCGCAGCCAAGGAGATTTGATTTGCTCATCAGAGGTTAGGTAAGCAATTTTTTCATCAATCAGTCCCAGACCATTTTCGATACCAAACTCACCCATCAACCCCGACCTGATCAGAGAGGCATCGGGCTCATAAATGTATTTTCCTAGTTCTCGAACTTTGGGCTTTTCTGAAGTGAAACTGTTGGAACCAAACACATGAACCTCACCCTTCGCCAAAAGCCTCGCCTGCCTGATCGAACCCCCTCTTAGCTGGTTTGAATACAGTGTCAACTCAACCAGTTCTCCAGCGTCTGATATCCACTCATAATCAAACTCTTCTCCGAATTGTTTGTAATCATCGGCTGGGCCGAGTTTGATCGCAGTTGGCTTTTTTGAGGCAACCTCTTTGATTAGCCAATCAAGAGAGGGGGAGTAATCAAATTTAGAAACTCTTTGTTTATTGCCGGACGCTCTCCTCCTGGCCGGGTCGGCAAAAAAGGCAGAATGATTTTCAATATCTATCTCTTCGGCATTTTGATGAACAACATTTACTCCCAGCCGCGAACTGTTGAATTGTGCGAATGCAGCTGTCACCTCATCAACTTCGATAGCAGTCACATTCATGCCAAAACTGGCGAAGGCCATTGCGTCACCCCCCAGACCACATCCAAGGTCCACGATGGTTTCGATACCCGCTTTTTGATAGCGGGAAACTCGTTGTGCAGAAACTGTCAGTCTGCTGGCTTGCTCTAGACCCTCTCGGGTGAAAAGCATCTTCTTGGCAAAGGGCCCGAATTTCTTTTCAGCCTTTTGCCTCAGCTTTGCCTGAGTGATGCATGCACTTACTAACTCTGGGGAATGATTTTTTCTCAGCTTGCTGCTAAGCGCGAGCTCATCGCCGAGTTCACCCTGGTCAATCTCATCCAGAAGTTTTAGGGCAGGCTCAGTGAGAAGTGTTTGAGCAATATTTTTCTCCACCAGCTAAAACTACCAATAGCAACACTTGGCACTCACCTTGACTGAGTGCTAATTCTTCTCTAAAGTTTTATTAGCACTCGAATTCCGAGATTGCTAGATAAGTTCTTGAGTTTAAGAAGAGGTCAAAGTGTCGGTTTCAATCAAACCACTAGAAGATCGAATTGTGGTTCGTCCACTAGAAGCAGAGCAGGTAACCGCATCTGGATTGGTTATCCCTGATACTGCAAAGGAAAAGCCCCAGGAGGCAGAAGTAGTTGCTGTTGGGCCTGGCCGTTTCAATGATGACGGGGACCGCATTCCGGTTGATGTCAAAGTTGGCGACAAGGTCATTTTCTCAAAATACGGAGGCACCGAGCTGAAGTATGGCGGAGAAGAATTCCTGGTTCTCAGCGCACGTGATGTGCTGGCAATCGTAGGCTAAAGCCGAATTTAAAAACCCCGGGTACGCCCGGGGTTTTTTATTGCCCTAATATTGCTCAGTGAACAGATTTTCAGAGCCGGTGCTTGGTGCCATACTTGCAGTCCTTGCATATCTGATCTGGGGCTCCTTTCCTCTCTTCATTGACGCCGCGAGCTTTGCATCCCCTTTTGAAGTCGTTGTCTGGCGAGTGGTGTTTGGTTTTGTGCTAGCCGCTGTGATTGTCACTATTACTCGTAGTTGGGGGCCTATCGTGGCCCTGTTTAGAAAACCTAAGAGCTTGATTTGGGTATTCATTGCCGCTGTATTTATTTATGCCAACTGGCAGACGTATGTGTTTGGTGTTGCAACCGGCAATGTGATCGAGACATCTCTTGGTTATTTCATAAATCCTCTGTTCACAGTTTTGCTAGGTGTTTTGGTTTTGAAAGAAAAACTGAGGCCATTGCAGTGGTTAGCACTCGGGTTTGGTTTTATTGCAGTAATCGTGGTCAGTGTTGATTACGGAAGGCCACCGTGGATTGCATTTATTTTGGCCGCAAGCTTTGGAATGTATAGCTTGGCTAAAAATAAAATGGGATCAAAGGTTCGAGCGATTCACAGCTTCACCATTGAAAGCGGAGTTTTGCTTCCGTTTGCAATTATTCAGTTGTTGATTGTTGGAAGCTTTGTGCAGATTCAGTTTGGCGTGGTGGGGGTCGCGGGCACAAGTGCACTGATCGCCTTTGGCTTTATGACTGCCGTTCCGTTGATTCTGTTTGGAGCAGCTGCCAGCAGAATCCAGCTGTCGTCAATTGGGTTCATCCAATATTTGACGCCCCTGATTCAGTTTTCGCTGGGCTTGTTTTACTTCGGGGAGGAAATGGGTCCAGTTCGCTGGGCTGGATTCATATTGGTCTGGATTGGGCTGATTGTCCTAACATTTGATGCTTTTAGGGCCAATCGAATGCGAGTGACGGTGGCAACTTGAAACCTGATTGTTACATGTCGTACCCATTTGGCTAAATCTAAGCAAATCAGTTGTAATTTTTATCAATTACAAAGAAATAATGCGTCATTTATCTAAATGTTATGTAATTAGTGCCAAATATGGGAAGTTGATGGGGGTTTCTTGTAGTTAACTTCCAGTGAAGAATGAATTTACTTACTATTCTTTATAGGTCAGCTTTGGCGCGCGCCAGAGCTGTTTTAGCAAAACAAAGGAGCTAACTAATGAGCGCATTTTCACGTTCAGGTCTAGTCAAGGCATCAGCGCTAACCGCTGCTGCAGCCTTGGTATTGGCCGGTTGTGCTGCTACTGAAGAAGAGTCAGGTGGAGCCTCAGGCGAAACCCTACAGCTTAAGATCGGTACTGCACTTCCAATCACCGGAAACCTAGCATTCTTGGGACCACCCGAGGAGGCAGGTGTTTACCTTGCACAGAAAGAAATCAACGAGGCTGATGCTGGCATCGAGCTCGAGGTTGTCTTTGGTGACTCAGGTGACACCGACAACAAGGCTTACGAGACCGAAATCCCACGTCTTCTAAATGAAGATGTAAAGGCAATTTTGGGTGCAGCATCTTCAGGTGTTTCACTTCAGTTCATTGACCAGGTAACTGGTGCTGGAGTAATCCAGTTCTCACCAGCAAACACCTCTGCAGCATTCACCACCTATGACGACGATGGCCTGTACTTCCGTACCGCTCCTTCTGACGTTCTACAGGGTGAGGTTCTAGCGAACCAGATTGCTGCCGATGGTCACGAGAAAATCGCCATGATCGTTTTGAACGACCCATATGGAACTGGTCTACGTGACCGCGTCCAGGAAGTCTTCGAAGCAGCTGGTGGAGAAGTTTTGGCAGCACCGACATACAACACCGGTGACACCAACTTCACCTCACAGATCAACGAGGTATTGGCTGTTGACCCAGATGCAATCGTTCTGATCACATTCGATGAGATCAAGACCATTGCTCCTGACCTAGCAGCACAGTATGACTCATCAAACTTCTACCTAGTTGACGGAAACCTTTCAAACTACTCAGAGGACTTCGAGCCAGGTTTGCTTGAAGGCGCCAAGGGAACTCTTCCTGGTGTTGACCCACGCGATGTTGTTGAGTTCAACGACCGCATGAACAGCTACTGGGTAGAGCTAGGTAACGATGACCTAAACAACGTATATGCATACGGTGCTGAGTCATACGACGCAACAGTGTTGCTAGCCCTTGCTTCATTGGCAGCTGGCTCAACCGAATCACGTGACATTGCAGACAAGCTGCAGGAAGTTTCAGGTGGTTCAGGTAACGGCGAGAAGTGCACCAGCTTCGCTGAGTGTGCTGACATCATCAACGGCGGCGGAGTCGCTGACTACGATGGTGTTTCAAGCCCAATTACCTTCGATGAGGTCGGTGACCCAACAGAGGGTTCAGTTATTGTCTACCAGTACGGTGCAGACAACAACTACGCTCCACTTGGCTAATTAGTTAGGCAAGAAAAAACCCCGGGGTTCGCCCCGGGGTTTTTTACTTAAACTTATTTTTTCTTTTTGCGACTGTAGAGAGCGACACCGATTGCAACTCCTACGGCTACACCTACACCAACTTGGTCTATTGCCACACCCACTGCAGTTCCAATGGCAATGGAGATACCAAGGACTGCCTCTCTAGGCACCTAGGTTTCCTAGATAGAGCTCAACAACCTTCGGGTCATCCATTAGCTCTCGGCCTGATCCGGTAACGGCATCAACACCTTGGTCCAAAACGTAGCCTCGATCAGAGATTTGAAGGCAGCGTCGAGCGTTTTGCTCAACCATGATTACAGTTACGCCCGCCTTGTTGATGTCGGATACACGGATGAATGCCTCATCCTGTCTCACAGGGCTTAGGCCGGCGCTGGGCTCGTCGAGAAGCAATACCTTAGGTTCCATCATTAGAGCTCTCGCCATGGCCACCATCTGCCTCTCACCTCCGGAGAGAGAGCCGGCACGCTGCTTTAGGCGCTTGCCAAGCTCGGAGAAGATTTCCACGACAAATTCAAGCCGCTCATCAAACCTGGAAGGTGCTTGATAAAGACCCATCTGCAGGTTCTCTTCAATGGTTAGCGAGGGGAACACGTTGTTGTTTTGAGGAACGAAACCAACTCCCTTGGCAACCAGCTTGTTCGCTTTCAAGCCAATGATGTTTTCGCCGTTGAGCTCAATTGAACCCTCACGAATTTTCACCATGCCAAACATGGATTTCAAAAGTGTTGATTTTCCAGCACCATTAGGCCCGATGATTCCAATCAGCTCACCTTCGTTTGCATAAAGGTTGGCGCCATTTAGGATATTCACCCCTGGCAGGTAGCCAGCGTAAAGATCCTTGATTTCAACTACTGGCTGAGTCACTTTTTTTCTCCATCGTCAATAATGTCAATTCGACCGGTAACGACCCCCAGGTCAGTCTCCTGGTGGCTTCCAAGGTAGGCATCAATAACAGCCTGTTCTTTCATTACCTGATCTGGTGGCCCCTCTGCGACAATTTCACCCTCCGCCATCACAATCACCCAGTCGGCGATGTGACGAACCATGTGCATGTCGTGCTCAACGAACAAAACTGTCATACCCTCTTTTTTGAGGTCAAGGACGTGCTCAAGCAAGCTTTCTGTCAATGCAGGGTTCACACCCGCCATTGGCTCATCCAACATCACCAGGGTGGGGTTGGTCATCAGTGCTCTAGCCATCTCCAGAAGCTTGCGCTGCCCACCCGAGAGGCTGGCTGCGAAGTCTTCCTTTTTCTCATATAGCTTGAATCTTCTCAGCAGTTCTTCGGCACGCTTTTCAATCTCCGCCTCTTGTTTGCGCCAAATCTGTGGAATCAGTGACCCCAAGATTTTCTCGCCGGCCTGATCGGTTGCACCCAATTTCATGTTTTCCAACACGGTTAGCAAACTAAGCGCCTTGGTTAGCTGAAAGGTTCTGACCTGTCCAAGCTTCGCAATCTGGTGACTGCGCATACCTGACAACGACTTTCCATTGAATTCCATGGTTCCTGTGTCGGGTGAGTCAAAACCGGTCAAAAGGTTGAAAAAGGTTGTCTTTCCAGCACCATTTGGACCAATTAGGGCGGTAATTGCACCCCTTGGGATTTCCACGTGTTCAACATTTACAGCGGTTAGACCACCGAATTTGCGAGTAACGTTGGAAGCTTTCAGGATTGGGTCTACCTTGGCAACACCTGGGCTTGCTTCCCCTACGTGCAATCCTGTTGCCTTTACTGGTTCACTATTTGACAAAGGTCAACTCCCTCTTGTCTCCGGCTATGCCTTGAGGGCGATAGATAACGATCAACATCAGTCCAATTCCCACCAGGATAAACCTAAGCGTGGAAGCCTGCTGGCTGGTGAGGCTTTCTAGGATGCCACCCTCCTGTGCAAGTGCTGGCAAGACGTTGGTCAAAAACGCCTGTAGCACCCAGAAGATGATTGAGCCTAGAACCGGACCGAATACTGTTGCTGCTCCACCGAGTAGCAAAGCAGTCCAAATAAAGAATGTCAGCGAGGTTACATAAACAGTTGGGTTCACGGCACTTGGCAGAGCATAAACAACACCACCCATGGCACCGAAGACGCCACCGATGATCAGTGCTTGCATCTTGTAGGCGAATACGTTCTTCCCCAACGCTCTAACCGCATCCTCATCCTCGCGGATACCCTTGATAACTCTTCCCCATGGACTTCTGGACAATGCCCACAGCAACCAAATAACCACTGCCAAAACAGCAAGTGCAAAGATTCGAACCCACCAGTCTGTTTCGGAGTATGTGAATGGTCCAAAGCCGTAGGTTCCCTCTGGGATTGGGTTGGCTGCTCGGAAGCTGTCGTGGTAACCAAACAGACCACTGGCGCTTCCTGTGAAGTCATCGAAGGTGTTGGTCAAGAACAGCAAACGTGCAATCTCGGCGGCAGCAATTGTCACAATCGCCAAATAGTCCCCTCGAAGCCGAAGTGTTGGCGCTCCCAGCAAAATTGCAAACACAATTGCTGCTGCGATGCTGACCAGCATTCCACCCCACCAGGGGAGATCAAATCTCAAAACGCTGATTGCGTAACCATAGGCACCAATAGCCATAAACCCTGCAATACCGAAGTTCAAAAGCCCCGCAAAACCGAAGTGCATTGCAAGCCCGAGGCTTGCCAACACAAAGGCAAAGGTTACCGGGCTGAGAATCGACTCAACGGTGTTTGAAAGTATCTGTATCCAGTCCATTTCAGCCTTCCTAACCTATTCGTTCCTTGGTGCCCAGCAATCCTGTTGGCTTCACCAACAAAACTCCAATAAGCACAATCAGTGCACCCACGTATTTAATGTCCGGTGCCAAAATCAATGTCGATGTCTCGACCATGATTCCCACAATCAATGCACCAATTAGCGCACCGAATGCAGTTCCCAATCCACCCAGCACCACAGCTGCGAAGATCAGAAGCAAAATCTTTTCACCCATGTCCCACTTAATTCCTGGTCGGAAATAAGCCCATAGGATTCCACCCAGTCCAGCAAGGGCACTGGCTGTGATCCAGACGTAGCGAATTACTCGGTCAACATCAATTCCACTGGCAGCTGCCAGGTCGATGTTGTCGGAGATTGCCCTGGTTGCCTTTCCGGTCTTGGTCATGGTCAACCACAGAGCAAAGGCAATCAGAACCACAATCGAAATTCCCATGGAGGCGATGTCGGTGGTTGAAAGAGTCAGGGTTCCAAATAGCTTGAATGACTCGCCACCCAAGCTTGGTAGCTGAGAGGTCGATCCACCGATAAAGAACTGGAAGACATAGCGCATAGTCAAAGCCAAACCAATTGACACAATCATCAACTGCACGATGCCAAGACCCTTGCGCCGGAGCGGTCGCCATATGACCACATCCTGAGCAAACCCTGCAAAACCACTAACGGCAACCGCCAAAATGATTCCCAAGAACGGGTTGATATCCAAGCTTGCAAAGAACAGAGCCACAACCGCACCAAGGGTCACCATTTCAGCGTGGGCGAAGTTTGACAATTTAGTTGTTCCGAATACCAGCGAGAGTCCAACACTGGCCAACGCCAACATCAGTCCGAAGTTAATTCCATAAACCAGTCGGGTGAAAAACTGGGGCCAAAGTCCAACAGCTGTTCTTTCACCTTCACCGATGAAGTAGTTGGTTACTACTGTCCCGGTAAGCCCAAACTCAATTTGTTTGATCGGGCCACCGTCTTCAACCACCGCAATGCCTGGTGGCAGAGTTTCCTCGTTCAGGATCACCTCGTAGGCGCCCCGCTCGGGAACCCCGATCACCCAGCGCCCATCGTCTCCTGTGACGGTGGAAGCTTCGTAGCCATTGCCACGAACGGTGATCTCAACACCCCCCAGGGACTCACCGTCAAGCTTTACGTTTCCAAAAACTCTGTCGTCAAATTCAGTTCCCACTTCATCGGCTGTTGCAGATACGGGGAGGGCGAGTAACAGCATGATCGCCGCGAATAAAGCCGCGATTACGCTTACTGCCCGTTTCCTAGTCTTACTCAGTTGCACTGAGGCTCCTATCGGCTGTGAATCATATGCCCACCAGTCAAATGACCACCCCTCAAATCACGAGAAAGTGGCCATCCCAGAACGCGTTCCCATAAAAATACACCGAAGTTATTGGTTTTAGGAACAAATAACTACATTTAGTTACAAGTTTGAAACTTTGACTTGGTGGGTAGAATTAAGCAAAGACCATGAAAGTGCGCACTAAATGACAGAAAATGATCCATTCGGGCTAATCGGACTCACCTACGACGACGTGCTTTTGATGCCAGGTGAAAGCGATGTTGTGCCAGCTCATGTCAACACCTCAATTCAGTTGACCAAGAACATCAGCTTGAGTATTCCGGTTTTATCTTCTGCAATGGACACTGTCACCGAAGCACGGATGGCTATTGCCATTGCCAGGCAGGGGGGAATCGGAATTATCCACCGAAACCTTTCCGTTGACGATCAGGCGTCACAGGTTGACTTAGTCAAACGAAGCGAAGCTGGCATGGTTACTAACCCGGTCACCACCTCTCCTTATACCTCTATTCAAGAAGTTGATGAGCTTTGCGGCCGATATCGCGTCAGTGGTCTGCCAGTGGTTGACGAGGACGATGCACTGGTGGGAATTGTCACAAACAGAGACATGCGTTTTGTTCAAGAGGTTCAAAGAACNACAACNCTGGTGAAAGACATCATGACTTCNATGCCGCTGATTACCGGTCGAGTTGGCATAAACCCGGACGAGGCAATGGCGCTGTTGGCTCAGCACAGAATTGAAAAGCTTCCCCTGGTTGATGAAAATGGCAGACTGCGCGGGCTGATAACAGTCAAAGATTTTGACAAGAGTGAGAAATACCCAAACGCCGCCAAAGATCAGCGAGGACGACTGCTAGTAGGTGCAGCGGTTGGAGTTGGCGCCGATGCGTGGGAGCGTTCAATGGCATTGATTGAATCGGGAGTTGACCTACTGGTTGTTGACACCGCTCATGGCCACAACTCGGGCGTATTGGAAATGGTAAAAAAGCTCAAGGCTGAGCCATTTGCTAAAAACACCGATGTTTTGGCAGGAAATGTTGCAACCACAGAGGGAGCTCAGGCAATCATTGATGCCGGAGCGGATGGTGTGAAGGTTGGAGTTGGACCAGGTTCGATATGCACCACACGTGTCGTTGCAGGTGTTGGCGTCCCGCAGATCACAGCAGTTCACCTGGCAAGCATTGCTGGCAAAAAAGCAGGAGTGCCAATCATTGCCGATGGCGGGCTGCAGTATTCGGGAGACATCGCCAAAGCTCTGGTTGCTGGCGCGAGTGCCGTCATGATTGGTGGATTGTTGGCTGGAACCGATGAGGCACCTGGCGACATTACCTATGTAAACGGCAAGCAATACAAGACTTATAGGGGCATGGGTTCGATGGGAGCGATGAGTTCGAGAGGAACTCAGCAAAGCTATTCCAAGGACCGTTATTTTCAGGATGATGTTTTGCGCGAAGACAAACTGGTGCCAGAGGGTGTCGAGGGTCAAGTCCCCTACCGTGGAACAGTGCCAACCGTTGTTCACCAATTGATGGGTGGCTTGCGTGCATCCATGGGTTATGTCGGTGCTGCAACGATTGATGAATTATTAACAAAAGGAAAATTCGTGAGGATCACTGCTGCGGGACTTCGGGAGAGTCATCCGCACGACCTGCATCAAATCATTGAGGCTCCGAACTACGGGACTCGTTAGGGAAAAATGGCCGAAATTGAAATTGGGCAGTCAAAAAGAGCAACCCGCAGTTATTCATTTGATGATTTAGCGATTGTTCCAACCAGAAGAACTCGTGACAGCGAGGATGTGAACATTGACTGGAGCATTGATGCGTTCAAATTCGAACTACCGGTAATTGCTGCGCCAATGGATTCAGCCATGTCTCCGGCTCAAGCGATTGCCATAGGCAAGCTGGGTGGCCTGGGGGTTTTGGATCTCGAGGGTTTATGGACTAGGTATGAAGACCCAGCTCAGCAATACGAGGAGATCATTGCCTCCGATGAGCACAGTGCCAACGAAGTTTTACAAAGGATTTATTCAGAGCCAATCAAACCAGAACTAATAAATCAACGTCTGAGTGAGATTCGTGATGCGGGAGTGACGGTCGCTGGTTCACTCAGTCCCCATCGCACCGCTGAGTTTCACGAGACAGTGCTGAATGCGGGTGTAGACATCTTTGTCATCCGGGGCACCACCGTTAGTGCAGAACATGTGAGTGAAAACTCCGAGTCTTTGAATCTCAAAAAGTTTATTTATGAGCTAGATGTGCCAGTGATTGTTGGAGGTGCTGCCACCTATCAAGCAGCAATGCACCTAATGCGAACCGGTGCAGCTGGCGTGCTGGTTGGCTTCGGTGGNGGTGCTGCTAGCTCAACCAGGCAGATTTTGGGAATCCATGCGCCAATGGCNTCGGCNGTCGCNGATATCGCCGCGGCTAGGCGTGATTACATGGACGAATCTGGTGGGCGNTACGTTCACGTGATTGCTGATGGCGGTTTGGGAACAAGCGGCGATATTGTGAAAGCAATTGCCTGTGGGGCGGATGCAGTNATGCTGGGAAGTGCACTGGCCAAAGCTAGTGATGCCCCAGGTGCTGGATACCACTGGGGTCAAGAGGCAGTCAACCCAAGTTTGCCAAGAGGGCACAGGGTTCATGTTGGAGAGAATGGCAGCCTGGAACAGGTCCTCACAGGTCCTGCCAACGATGCCTTTGGGACATCAAATCTGATGGGAGCACTGCGTAGGGCAATGGCAACCACTGGATACACGGACCTGAAGGAATTTCAAAAAGTCGATGTAGTAATTAGCCCCTACAGAGCGCAGTGAAGCCCAGCTGGTTCAGCATTGCAAAGCGTCCCAAGTGGATAGCTGTTTTATTGGCGATGCTGGTTGTCGCCGCAGGTTTCGCAGGACTGGCTCAGTGGCAGCTGGAGAGAACTTTCAACACGGTTGGTATTGCGGAGGCTGAATTACCCGAGGTTCCAATTGAGGAGCTTGTCGTTCCGGCCCAGCCTCCAAGACAGGATGCACTCGATCGGTTGGTTGAATTCGAGGCAACCGTTGATTACTCAGACCTTTACATTGTCTCCAACAGAAAGCAGTTTTTAGACCCCGAGCTAATTCCGGGCTACTGGCTGATTGCAAACAGTTACTTGGAGTTTGAAAACCAACCACAGTCTTTGACCCTTGCATTGGGGTTCAGTGAAGATTTGGTTGAGATGCAGTCTGTTGCAAATTCGCTTGCCGGCTCTCAGTCAGAGTCTGTGAACATCATTGGCTACTTGGAGCCAACTGAGGCTCCTGGAATCCTAGATGGAAATGTTGTCTCATCACTTTCATTGGCACAGCTGGTGAATCTTTATTTTGATGAACCCACGCCTCATCTGCCGAGTTTTGTAATCGTTCAACAGGGACCAATTCCATCAGAGTTGGACAGAATCAAAATTGACATCCTGGATGAGCGAGTTGAGATTAACTGGCTGACCGCTTTTTATGCAATTGAGTGGATAATCTTTGCCCTTTTTGCTCTTTATTTTTGGTTCCGATTGGTCTCAGATGAGCGCATGAGAGAAATCGAAGCCCTGGCCGATTTAGACTAGTAACGTGCCAAAGATACCTGCCTCCCGCCTGCCCCAGATCCGTTCAACTCTGAAGCTGTTTAAAGTCTCCAGCTACATCACCGGGATATTTCTAATTCTTTTGATGATCACCTGGGGAATCAGAAGACTTCCGTTTCTGGGCTACGACCTTTGGTTATTAGGCCCCAACGGGTTCATCACCTTAGAGAGCTATGGCTTCGAGGGCAGTGGTTTGCCTTTAGAGGGCTACAACCTGACGGTGATTATTTTGATTGTTCACGGTTGGCTGTATGTTTTGTATTTATTCGCAGATTTCAGAATGTGGACATTGCTTCGCTGGAGTATTTGGAGATTTATGTTGATCGCCCTTGGAGGCATCGTGCCTCTGTTGAGCTTTTGGACTGAGGCAAGGTATGCAAAGGTTGCCAAGCAAGAGATAGAAGAGATTGAAAGGGCAGCATCATCAGACCTGTAATCGTTATTGACTTCGGTGCTCAGTATGCGCAGCTGATTGCTCGCAGAGTTCGTGAGGCCAATGTTTATTCTGAGATTGCGCCCCACGACATCTCAGCTGCCGATTTGATGCTGAAAAACCCATCCGCTCTAATTCTCAGTGGTGGCCCATCAAGTGTTTATGAAGATGGCTCACCCTCAATGGACCTCCAGATTTTGGAACTAGGCATTCCCATCTTGGGTATTTGCTACGGCTTTCAAACCCTGGCCCATGCGCTTGGTGGTGTTGTTGATAACTCGGGTAAGCGCGAATATGGATCAACTGAGTTGAGCCTGAGCGAGCCNGGGGTNTTGCTCAATGACCAAAACCAGAAGCAGATTTGCTGGATGAGCCACGGAGATCAGGTCACAAAGGCCCCCGATGGGTTTCAGGTTTTAGCTTCTACCGACACAACTCCGGTCGCGGCTTTCGAGTCAGTTGAAAAAAAGATCTTCGGTGTTCAGTGGCACCCAGAAGTCAAGCACAGTGAGTTTGGCCAGAAGGTCCTTGAAAATTTTTTGTATCAGGGAGCGGGATTGGAAGCCAACTGGTCATCAGGAGACGTGATTGCCGAGCAGGTTGAAAAGATTCAGGATCAGGTTGGAGATTCAGAGGTTATCTGTGGCCTGAGTGGAGGGGTTGACTCTGCAGTTGCCGCGGCCTTGGTTCATAAGGCGGTCGGCGATCAGCTAACCGCAGTTTTTGTTGATCACGGACTGTTGCGCAAAGGAGAGGCGGAGCAAGTTGAGCGGGATTATGTTGAGGCAACTGGAATCAAGCTCAAAGTAGTCAACGCTGAGAAGCAGTTTTTAGAGGCACTTGCAGGGGTTAGCGACCCAGAGGAAAAAAGAAAAATCATTGGTCGTGAGTTTATTCGGAGCTTTGAGCAGGCAGAGCGAGAATTAATCGCTGAGGCGAGTGAAGAGAATAAGCAAATCAAGTTTTTGGTGCAGGGAACCCTTTATCCAGACGTTGTTGAATCAGGCGGCGGGGCAACCGCGGGAATCAAGAGTCACCACAACGTAGGTGGACTTCCAGATGATTTGCAATTTGATTTGGTTGAACCCCTGAGAGCNCTGTTCAAAGATGAGGTTCGAGAGATTGGCCGGGAGCTTGGATTGCCTGAGCCGATAGTTAATCGCCAGCCGTTCCCCGGGCCCGGCCTTGGAATCAGAATCATTGGTGAGGTCACAGCAGAGCGATTGGATCTCCTGCGCGAGGCAGATGCAATTGTCAGAGAAGAGTTGACCGCTGCCGGTCTGGATCAAGAGATTTGGCAGTCACCAGTTGTTTTATTGGCCGATGTTAGATCAGTGGGCGTTCAAGGTGACGGCAGGACCTACGGGCACCCGATTGTTTTGAGGCCAGTAAGCAGTGAAGATGCAATGACGGCAGATTGGTCAAGGCTTGATTACGCGCTGTTGGCCAAGATATCTAATCGAATCACCAACGAAGTCAGCGATGTCAACCGAGTAGTTTTGGATATCACCAGCAAGCCTCCGGGGACTATTGAATGGGAGTGACGAAAGTCATTGGCCATCGCGGCGCAAGCGGATACTTACCTGAAAACACAATTGAGTCAATGCAGCTGGCATTCGAAATGGGTGCCGATGCGGTTGAATTTGACGTTGTTCCAACTCGCGATCAGCAACTAATCATTCGTCATGAACCAGAGCTGTCTGCAACCACCAACATCTCAGCACTTCCCGAGTTTGAATCTCGCAAGCGAGAGGAAACCATCGGTGGCGAGAAGCTAAAGGGTTGGTTTGCGCATGATTATTCTTCAAGGGAAATTCTTGAACTGCGAGCTACTGAGCGATACCCAAACCGTATTGAGTCAGCTGAGCATGATGGAAAATACCTAATTCCTACCCTTGGTGATTTATTGGCAACACCTGAGTTATTTGGCAAACATCTGGTGATAGAGCTCAAGCACCCCGATTACTTTTTAGACCTGGGTCTTGATTTGCCATTGATGTTGCAACGAGAACTGCTGATTGCGCAGATGGATCCAGAGGCAGAGCACCAATTCACAATTGAAAGTTTTGACTGGAACGGACTAGTCAGGGCTAAAGAGCTAATTGGGCCAATTGCTGACTATGTGTTTTTGGCAGAGCCTAAAACCACACCTGATGACATGCAGATGTTTATTGATGCGGTGGCGGATAACTTTGATGGAATCTCGCTAGCCCTGCCGCAGTTTCTAGAAAAGTTTGACGCTGAGGGTATAGCTGATAATCATGTTTTGGGGATGGCCAAGGCAAAGGGATTATCCGTTTTTACCTACACTGCTCGGGTTGAGCAGGCAATTGATGTTCCCAGGGATTTTGAGTTTTTAGCAAACCTTGGTTTTGATGGAGTTTTTACCGACCAGCCAGATGTCTTTCGAAGCTTTGTCAAGGGTTGGATTTAGGCTAGGCGGGCTATGACTTCGTTGACACCTGTAAACCCAGAAGATTTGCTTGAGGGGCTAAACCCTCAACAGCAAAAGGCTGTTCAGTATCGTGGACGAGCTTTGCTGATTGTCGCTGGGGCGGGTAGTGGTAAGACTCGGGTGCTAAGTCACAGGATTGCTCATTTTTTGGAATCAAGAGAACTTTGGCCATCTCAAATTTTGTCAATTACCTTTACAAACAAAGCTGCCTCAGAAATGCGCGAGAGGGTTGAAAACCTCATAGGCGAAACAGCCGAGGGGATGTGGATTAAGACTTTTCACTCAGCCTGTTTGCAAATTCTTCGAAGAGAGGCCGAACAGCTCGGTCAGGATTCAAACTTCACCGTTTATGACGCCAGTGATTCCCGAGCTTTGATAAAGAGGCTTCTAAAGGAAGCCGGCGTTGAGGAAACTGATCTCAAGCCGCAGCAGGTTGCAGCAGCTATCTCTAACGCCAAAAACGAATTGAAAGACGCTGAAGACTTTGCGTCAACTGCAGACAGATCGAATCCAAGAAACCGCGTGATTGCAGATGTTTACTATGCATACACCGAGGCGCTAAAGCGAAACAACGCCTTTGACTTTGATGACCTAATCGCCCAGACAGTCGGACTGCTAAGAGCTTTCCCAGAGATTAGACAGAAATATCAAAAGCGGTTCAGGCACATCTTGGTTGATGAGTACCAGGACACAAACCACGCTCAGTATGCATTGATTCGAGAGCTCACCAGAGCGCTGCCAGAAGGGTATGAAAACTTCCACAACCAAACTGGAGAGCTGTTGCCTCCAGTTGGACTCACCGTGGTGGGAGATTCAGATCAGTCGATTTATTCATTCCGAGGTGCTGATATCAGAAATATCACCGAGTTTGAAAAAGACTTCCCAGGGGCTGAAACCATTCTCTTGGAGCAGAACTATCGCTCCACCCAAAACATTTTGAGTGCTGCGAATGCGGTAATCAGTCAAAACTTTGACCGTCCCTCCAAAAACTTATGGACCGATGAGGGCTCCGGCGAACTACTGACGCTTTTCACCGGCTATGACGAACGCAATGAGGCCGCATTCGTAGTTGATCGAATTTCTGAATTGCACGAACAAGGTGTCAATTACAGCGACATAGCTGTGCTGTATAGAACTAACGCTTTGACCCCGCCCATTGAAAATGAGCTAAAAAACCAGCGTGTTCCCTATCAGGTGCTTGGCGGATTGAAGTTTTATGAGAGAAAAGAAATCAAGGATGCCATTGCCTATCTGGTGGCAATCAGTAACCCCCGAGACGATGAGGCGTGTCGACGAATTCTGAACACCCCGGCAAGAGGTGTTGGCGCCAAGACTGAACTAAAAATCGCCCAACTGGCCAGGTCAAAAGAGATTAGTTTCCAGCAAGCACTGTTGCATGTCTCAGAACTTGGCCTTGGGCCAAAACTCACTGAGTCAATAAATGCTTTCACGAC
>P_2C_Liq_1_UnCtyDRAFT_1000378_pt1 | contig 19386 bp, 16 predicted proteins | sample Pon2CUnioCityCA_2_FD_10234 | JGI IMG/M metagenome (IMG submission 10234) | reverse complement strand
AAAACCTATTGTTAGGGCAGCCGTTAAAAAATGCCCAGAATGTAAAGAAGAAATACGCGGTCGTGCAGACAAGCGATTTTGCAGTGATTACTGCCGTAATGTGGCAAACAACAAGCTCAACAGAGATAGTAATGCGCTCATGCGCAACATTAATAACCGCTTGCGTAAAAACTGGCGCATCCTTAACGAGCTCAATCCTAAAGACAAGACTAAAACTACCCACAATAAACTACTCGCAAACGGTTTTGACTTCACCTTATTCACCAGTATTTATACCACTAAAAAAGGAACTGTATATTATTTTGTCTATGATCAAGGCTATTTACCCATGGATGATGAATATTATTTAATTGTGAAAAGAGAGACTTGATTTAGTTCTTAGTCTTTTAGCCTTCAGTCAGCAGTCTAGATTGTAAAAAGATTAAGTACTTAAGAGCTATTGTTAAATCAAAAGATAATCTATTGCTTTACAGTCGCAGTCACAGTGATCAAAACACTTCAAAAAAATTATGCTTAACTTTATAAATAGCGTACTTAACTGAGGCTTAAATTTAAATCTAAAACTCCCACCAACCTCATAAACACCACAAAATGAGATCCTTTAAACCTAAATCCCACCTATCATCGGCATTATCATTTCTAGTAATCATAGCACTAGTATGGTATGTATTTCATAGTCAGACACCATCTGCAGCGGTAAAAGATAATTTGCCAGCGACTCAGTGGTCCACGGCCAGAGCGCTGGAACATGTTAAAACTATGTCTGTAAGCCCACATCACGTAGGTAGTACAGCACATGATGATGTGAGAGATTACGTGATCACCCAACTTGAAAAACTAGGTTTACAAGTCACTACTCAAAAAGGCTATACCATGGATCCATGGGGAAACCTAGCACAGCCTGAGAATATTGTCGCGCGCATGAAAGGTTCTCGAGAAAACGGTAAAGCACTATTACTATTGAGTCATTATGATAGCGATCCGCATTCTAGTAAAGGTGCCAGTGATGCGGCAAGTGGTGTTGCAACCATCATTGAAGGTGTAAGAGCTTTTATAGCTCAAAACAAACAACCTCTTAACGATATTATTATATGTATCACAGATGCTGAAGAACTAGGACTTAACGGTGCAGAGCTTTTTGTAAACGAGCATCCATGGGCTCAGGATGTTGGGATGGTGCTCAACTTTGAAGCACGTGGTAGCGGTGGACCTAGTTATATGCTCGTAGAAACTAATGGTGGTAATCGCAAGATTATAGAAGAATTTTCTAAAGCTGGAGTTCAATATCCAGTGGCAAACTCACTCGCTTACAGCATCTATAAAAAACTACCTAATGATACAGACCTCACTGTTTTTAGAAAAGATGGAGAGATTAATGGTCTCAATTTTGCTTTCATAGGCGATCATTTTGACTACCATACTGAACTGGATAATTACGAGCGAATGGATCGTAATACACTCGCACATCAAGGCGCTTATCTCATGCCGTTGATAAAACATTTTTCAAATATCGATTTAAGCGACGAACTCAAAGTAAAAAAAGGAGATGATCACATTTATTTCCCTTTACCGGTTCTTAAAATGGTTAGTTTCCCATTCAGCTGGTTACCTTTCTTAATCATAAGTTCAGGGATTTTATGGGTCCTACTTATTTTTTATGGAATTAAGAAAAAGCGCATGAGCTTAGGTAAGATCATGGCAGGATTTGTTCCTTTTTTAGGAGCTATGATTATCGGTTATTTATTAAGCAATTATGGATGGAAAGGATTAGAACATGGTGATTTTTATATAGACCAGCAGCATGGTTTTCCCTATAATGGCTACTGGCTTATTGCTACGGCAGCCATGGCAGCGCTCACACTGTGTTTCTTCTTATATCACAAATTTTATCATAAAGAAAATGTAGCCAGTTTAAGTATGGCGCCGTTATTTTTGCTTTGGATTATTTGCTTGCTTACCGCATTTCCTGTGGGCGATAGCGGCATTATTCCAGATGTCTATTTACCTGGCGCAGGTTTCTTTTTAGTACCACTCATTGCGGGACTTTTTATGGTATGGCTCAACATTAATAAGCGCAGACCTAGTTATATCCTGCTATTAGTACTCGCTATTCCAGCGATATTTGTCTTTACACCATTCATAAAAGCATTTCCAGTCGCTCTAGGAATGAAGATTCTTTTTGTTGCCGATATCTTGACCACACTTTTATTTGGTCTTTTAATTCCTATTCTCGGGCATTATCGCAGGAAAGATTTACTAGCATTTATAGGTGTTATCGCAACATTAATTTGTGCAGGATACGCTTTCGCGAAAGCAGAATTCACACCATCACAGCCACAATCTACCAGCTTAGTTTACATACAGAATCAAGATGATCAAACGGCGCAATGGGCCACCTATGATCAAGTACTGACCGACTGGACTCAAGCAAAACTAGGCGACACACCAGCTAAAGCGAGCGAGCTTAACAAAAACACCATCGATTCTAAATATGGAACTGGTTTTAGTTATGCAGCAACTGCACCTTACAAAGAACTTGCTCCAGTCCAAATAGATAAGTTAATAGACAGTTTACACGACGGACTGCGCACGGTAAAGATGCGTATCACAAGTATAAAACCTATTCAACGACTAGAGGTATTTTGCGACACGAGCTACGTGTTTGAAGATGGTTATGTTAATGGTCGCGAGGTTTACAAAGCACGAGTTTCTAAAAAGGCCTTACCTAACCGCTGGGGAAACAGGCTTATAAGCTACTACGTGACTAATAATGAGCCGCTAGACTTACAACTTACTTTTAAAGAAGATATCGAGCCAGAATTTCAGTTCTATGCAGCATCATTTGACTTATTAAAAACTAAAGCACTGGATGTAAAAGCACGACCACTGAACCAAATGAGTATGCCGTTTGTACTCAATGATGCCGTGCTTAGAAAACGACATTATAAACTTGTTAAAACAGCTGCAGTAACAGACTCAATTTCTACAAATGAATAATATTAATTTATCATTTTAAAACCGGTTACTCGTGAAGTTATGACAAGTGGATGAGTTTATCGGTTTTATTGAGACTTTTAAGTATCTATAGGAAGAATATGTTTTAAACTACTCTTTTGAAGAAAAATTTTGAGCAATTTCTTCTAATTCTTCATACCAAGCGATTCCGAATTTACGGATGAGCGACTCTTTTAAAAATTTATATACTGGAACACCTAGCTCTTTACCGAGTGTGCAGGCGTCATCACAAATTTGCCATTTGTGATAGTTTACTGCTTTAAAATCAGTGTATTCTTGTATGCGCACTGGATATAAATGACAAGAAATAGGCTTATAAAATGAAGTAGCTCCATCACGATAAGCTGCCTCTATACCACAAAGTGCCGTACCATCTTCTTTAAAAGTGGTATAAGCACACTCTGCGCCATCTACTAATGGTGTTTCTAACTCGCCATTTTCTCGCTCGATCCAGTTACCTTGTTCCTCTATGGAAGCAATTCCCTCGGGACGTAAATAAGGCTTTATTTTTTCATATTCTCGATCTAGAATATCCAATTCCTTTTGTTCCAGCGGCGCTCCTGCCTCTCCAGCGACACAACAAACTCCTTTACATGCCGTGAGATTACAAACAAAATCTTTTTCGAATAAATCGTCTGACACAATGGTTTTTCCTAGCTGAAACATATTTAAATAAATTGAATCGCAAAGATAACATGATGCGGTTTCATTTAAAGAATCACAGTTATACTTTCCATAAGAACACTGGTGCCAAAAAAAGTGCAAAACACTATTTCCTTAATGATTATTTAACCTTACTACAGCGCTGTTAAACTTCTAAATAGCAGTACTTTTGCGCCCTCAAAATTTTAAGATGGACTATAGCTTTTTAGTGAATTTTTTTACTGCGTTTAACTTTAAAGAGTTTTTTACAGCAACCATGATCTTGTTTGCTGTTATAGATATTATAGGTAGTGTTCCTATTATCATAGACCTGCGTCGCAAAGTAGGCCATGTACAAAGTGAAAAAGCGAGTGTAGTTGCTGGAATTTTAATGATTGTTTTTCTTTTTGTGGGAGAACGCATGTTGAATCTTATAGGGATAGATGTAAACTCATTTGCCGTTGCAGGTGCTTTTATCATATTCTTTATTGCTCTAGAAATGATATTAGGTGTACAACTTTATAAAGATGAGGCTCCTGAGACTGCTGCAATAATCCCTATTGCATTCCCATTAATTGCAGGCGCAGGAACTTTAACTTCGGTTCTTTCTTTAAGATCTGAGTATGCCGTTATTAATATTATAGCGGCTATAGTTGTTAACATCGTTTTTGTTTACTTAGTTCTTAAAAATTCTGGCTACATTGAAAAACTGATAGGAAAACAGGGAATTAATGTGGTGCGTAAAATTTTTGGGGTTATCTTGCTAGCTATTGCCGTAAAGCTATTTACTTCTAACATAAAAGAACTTTTTTAAATGAGAATAGTAGTCTATATAATCATGGTACTTGCGCTAGCTAGCATCATTTTTAACGCCACTAAATTAGATTTTCAGAATCTGTTTGCTGGAGACAGTCAGATCGCATTAATAAGTATTATAGCATCTCTATGCGTTCTTATTCTTATGCTTATTATGAGGATTTCTTATAAAATTAAGGAAAAAGAAGAGGAAAGAAATTAGTTCAAAAGCATAAGGCTTGAAAAGGATTTGAGTCCTTTACAAGTATGATACGCTTTAGGATTTATGATATCTTGTTATAAATCGTTTCATTTTTCACTTAGTTGAAGATGGATATTATTTATTCAACTCTAGCACTTTTTTGATCATACGATCTTGCTCGTTCAGAATCTTAATCTTAGCTTCAGTATTAAAAAGCTGCTCTGCCATTGATGATTTTAATATGGCCGAAACCTCATCTCTATAACCTGGTAGGGATATACTGGTGTTATAGAATTGCGCATACTCGATAAAATCTTCCATGACTAATTCAGGAACGCTATAAAACTGCATAAAATCCTGTTGAGACATTTCCCGTAAATTGATTCCGTCATGCTGTAAATAACGGCTCGTAAACTGATCTGCAAATCCTGATCGTGCAAAATACTCTAAGGTTTGTAGAACATACCCATCAGCACTAGGGATAAATACATCTGGGATAATTCCACCACCGCCATAAACCACTTTACCACCTGGAGTAGTTCTCTTTAAGGAATCATTTACCTCTATGTTTGCTGCGTTTTCTAATTCACCATTATTAAAACGCTCTATATATTCATTAAAGTAATCTTCATTACCGTTATCATAAGGTCGCTGGATACTACGACCAGTAGGCGTGTAATATCTAGAAACGGTTAATCTTACCGCGCTACCATCGCCTAAAGTTATTTCTTGCTGCACTAAGCCTTTACCAAAACTACGTCTTCCTACAATAGTTCCTATATCATTATCTTGTAATGCTCCAGCTACCACCTCGCTAGCGCTAGCGCTATTTTCATTAATTAAAATATAAACTGGTTTATTTTCAAAATCACCATCACTGGTTGCATAAGAATCTTTGCGATCATTATTACGATCTTTTTGAAACAAGATCAGTTTTTTGCGCGGTAGAAACTCGTCAGCCATAGCGATGGCGCCACTTAATACACCACCAGGATTATCTCTTAAGTCTACAGTCAGTGCGGTTGCACCTTGCTCCACTAATTTATCTATGGCATCATTAAACTCTTCTTCAGTAGACTCTGCAAAACGATTAACCTTTATATATCCTAGGTTATCATTGAGCATATATGAAGCCTCTACACTATTTAAGGGTACATTCCCGCGCACTACAGTTATATGGTGCACCTCTTCATCTCCTGGTCTTAAAACACCTAGAGTTACTCTCGTTCCTTCTTCACCCTTAAGTATATCTGAGCTGACTCCATCTATCCCAAAAAGCGGTTTACCATCAGCATATAAAATCCTATCACCACCTTTTATTCCAGCTTTTTTACTAGGACCACCTTCCAGTACATGAAGGACTGAAATCGTATCCTGATTTACAAAAAATCTAATTCCGATACCTACAAAATCACCACGCATCTGGTCTGAGACCGTTTCCATTTCCTCATTAGAAATGTAAACAGAGTGTGGATCTAGGTTAGATAAAATATCATTTACAGCCACATCTACTATACTATCTGTATTTACCTCATCTACATAGCGCTGTTCTATAATGTCTATGAGTTTATTGAGTTTACGCTTTTTTGCGTTACTACTCATTAAAAGACCATCACCAGTATGACCACTATGCATTACATACCCTAAGCCCATACCTATAGCTATAGCAATACCTAAAAAAAGTGGGTAATATACCTGTGATTTACTCATAAATTAAAGTTGGCTGATCTGTTCTACCTGAACGCCTGCTTTTTGCAAAAATTGCAAACCGCTGTCATCCTTATATCCTTCTACATAGACGACACGTTTTATACCACTTTGATGAATAAGCTTGCTACAGTCCTTACATGGCGACATGGTTATGTATAAGGTAGCTCCGGCACATGACTGTGTAGATCCAGCTACTTTAAGAATAGCATTTGCCTCTGCATGCAGCACGTACCATTTTGTATAACCTTCATCATCCTCGCAATAATTCTCAAAACCACTAGGTGTACCATTATAACCATCGCTTATAATCATGCGATCCTTTACCATAATAGCACCTACTTGACGCCTTTTACAATGGGATAATTTTGCCCACTCAGCAGCCATTTTAAGATAGGCTAGGTCGTATTTGTTTTGTTTTTGATCTTTCAATAGTTTTCTCTTTTATGAATGATTTTCTATACGCTTTCGCGAAAGCGAACTCACATGAACCTAGTTGCTAGAAAATCCATCTAGCTATAAGCATAGGGATTACCATTCCCAGTATAATTCCTGACGTTACTTGAATCCAGTCTTTTTTACTGAAACGGAATATTCCAGTAAACACGAAGTTAAGCACTAAAACCCCTAAAACAATAACTAACTGAGCGCCCTCGATACCGAGTGCATAAGAAATGAGTAATAGAAACTCATTATCTGTTCCCGCAGCGAGCATAGTGTAAGCGCTTGAAAAGGCAAATCCATGAATGAGCCCAAAGAAAAGCGAGATCCCTATACCTATCCATGCCGCATTATCCCTATGTCTATTTCCTGCGGTAAAAATATTAAACAGTGCCGTCACCGCTATGGTTACAGGAACTAAAAACTCTATGTAAGCACTTGAAAAACTAACCTTTGCAAAGGCGACTAACATTAAAGAAAGAGTATGCCCTATGGTAAACGCCGTCACTAGCCATAATAGTTTTTTCCAGCTTTTAAAAAGATAAGGCACCGCCAGTAAAGCGATAAAAAGTATATGATCATAAGCACTCCAGTCCAGCACATGCTCAAATCCAAAAATTACATTTCTTAAAAAATCATCCATGAATCACTCGTTTATAAGGTAATAATTCAAAAATAGGATTTGTAAGTGATGTGACATAAAAAAAACCAGAACATTTCTGTTCTGGTTTTCAAAGTACCTCAGGCCGGAATCGAACCGGCACGCCGTGAAGCATTGGATTTTGAATCCAACGTGTCTACCAATTCCACCACTGAGGCAATAAAAATTGGACTGCAAAAGTACATATTATTTTAAATCATACACCTAATTTAGATTGATTTTTAAGGGACAAGAATAAAAATATCTGTACATTTGCAGCCTTAAAATCAGGAGTCTAAATCATTTTATGATGACTAACACGATGACAGAAGCAAAACTATTCGGTTGTAGACAAAGTATGGATCTTGCAAAAGCAGTAGCTGAGCAGTATGGAGCATCACTAGGTCAAGTAAATTTCTCTACATTTAGTGATGGAGAATTTCAACCTTCTTTTGAAGAGTCTATACGTGGTCGTCGTATTTTTATCATAGGTTCTACGCACCCTAGTAGTGATAACTTAATGGAGTTATTATTAATGCTGGACGCTGCAAAGCGTGCGAGTGCGAGACATATTACGGCTGTTATACCTTACTTTGGTTGGGCACGTCAGGATCGTAAAGACAAACCTCGTGTCCCTATAGGTGCAAAAATGATTGCAAAGATTCTAGAAAGTGCTGGTGCAACACGCATCATTACCATGGATTTACACGCAGACCAGATTCAAGGATTTTTTGAAAAGCCAGTGGACCATCTTTTTGGTAGCGCACTTTTCATTCCTTATTTAAAGAGCCTGAATTTAAGTGACCTTACTATTGCATCTCCAGATATGGGTGGTTCTAAACGAGCTTATGCTTATGCAAAAACACTAGAGAGCGACGTAGTAGTATGTTACAAGCAACGCCAAAAAGCAAATGTGATTTCTCACATGGAACTTATAGGTGATGTAACAGGAAAAAATGTAGTTCTTGTAGATGACATGGTGGACACCGCAGGAACATTAACTAAAGCTGCTGACGTGATGATGGAACGTGGTGCAAAAAGTGTAAGAGCGATTTGTACACATGCTATTTTATCAGGTACAGCTTATGAGAGAATAGAAAATTCTCAACTTGAAGAATTGATCGTAACAGACTCTATTCCACTAAGAAAAACTAGTGAGAAAATAAGAGTCTTAACTTGTGCTTCATTATTTGCAGAGGTTATGAAAAGTGTCCAAAATAATGAGTCGATCAGTTCTAATTTTATCATGTAATTTCAATAATTAATTAATATACAACAAATGAAATCAATCACGATCAACGGATCTAAAAGAGAAAGCGTGGGCAAAAAGGCAACTAAAGCCCTACGTAATGCTGGATTGGTTCCTTGCGTAATTTACGGAGGAGACGAACCAGTGCATTTTCAAGCAGAAGAAAAAGCATTTAAAAATTTAGTCTACACGTCAGACGCAATGACAGTTGTAATCGACTTAGGTAAGGATGGGCAGTACCCAGCTATCGCTCAAGATATGCAATGGCACCCAGTAAAAGAGCAGCTTTTACATGCTGACTTTTATCAAATTTTTGATGACAAGCCAGTTACCATGGAGGTTCCAGTAATAACTGAAGGAACCTCACGAGGTGTACTTAACGGTGGTGTTTTAAGAAAAAACAACAGACGCTTAAAAGTAAAAGCACTTCCTGCTAACCTTCCTGACTTTATTAAAGTAGATATCTCTCCTATGAAAATAGGAAATAAAAAATATGTACGCGACTTGCGAGTGCCTGAGTATGAAATCATGCACCCAGATAGTGTAGTAGTAGTAATGATTAAAACTTCTCGTACTGCAATCGTTGATGATGAGGAAGAAGAAGAAGAAGGAGCTGATGCACCTGCTGCAGATGCGCCTGCTGCTGAGTAACATCACATACTCATAAGTCTTACAAGCCACAAGATATTTTCTTGTGGCTTTTTTTATAGCTTTGCCACATGATTGTGGCCATTATACCAAAAGGAATAATTAATGGGTATGATACTTAAAAGAATTAAAAGATGAAAAAATTCCTAATTATAGGACTAGGAAACATAGGTGAGAAATATGTAGAAACTCGCCATAACATAGGTTTTAAAATTCTAGATGAAATTGCAAAAGAAAAACAAGTAACTTTTGAAACCCTAACTTTAGGAGATGTCGCAACCATTACACATAAAGGTAAAAAAATCACATTACTCAAACCTAGTACTTACATGAACCTTAGCGGTAAAGCCATTAAGTACTACATGAACCAAGAGTCCGTTCCTAAGGAACAAATCTTAGTAGTCACAGATGATTTAAACTTGCCCTTTGGTACCTTGCGCATGAAAGCCAAAGGCAGCGATGGAGGTCATAATGGACTTAAAGACACACAAATAAAACTTAACACACCTAATTATCCACGACTCCGTTTTGGGATCTCAGATGAGTTTTCAAAAGGCCGTCAAGTAGATTATGTATTAGGAGAATGGAATACTGAGGAACAAAAAGCATTACCTGAGCGTCTCGATAAAGCTGCTCAAGCCTGTCTTTCTTTTACACATGCCGGTCTAGCAAATACTATGAATCAGTTTAACGGTAAATAATTATACTATCTTGTATCTGTATATCTTAATTATAAAATGCCGATATAATAAAAATTTACATTCCTAATGTCGCATATAATTCGTTTCTTTTTCGCATATAATTCAAATTAAGAATACCGCATTAGAAACATAAATTGGTCTAAAAAATCAAATGGGTACTAATTCTTGATAAACTTTTTTATCAAACTTTGACCATCTATCTCAATCTTCATTAAATAAACTCCACTAGCCCAATCCTGAACAGCAATGTTAGATTGTGCCGTCTCTATATTTTGAGACATAATGAACTTTCCTAACAAATCATAGACTTGTAATTCTGCTTTCGCGAAAGCGAGATTACCTAAATCTAATTGCACCAAATCACTAGCAGGATTAGGATAAAGCGCAATCTGGCTGGAGTACATTTCAGTGTTTGCAAGTGTTTGCACTCCACAAATATCTAAAGACCAAGCGTTCAGGGTTCCTCCATCGTTATTAGTATCATCTGCTACGGTAAGTGTCCAGTTCCCTAGGGAACTTTCACCTATAAAGGCAGAAAGCATATCCACTGGTAAAACAGTTCCATTAATAGTAGGAGCGCTACCAGAGCAATTTATTGCTGCACCATCATCAGAAAAAGTAGCTAACATGTCATTTCTAAAACCACATCGATCCTCTACTATTGTAATTTGAGTCCCCAATGGACTGGTTAAATAAATATCTAAATCACTCATCCATGTGTGAGAAATATCTATATTCAACACGATGTCATTAATAACCACATCACTAGTTATATTGATAATGGAATCCTGAGATGATGGTGGACCATCACTTATAATAGCTGGAACTGCATTTGCTGCTTCGTTGAAACAAATAATATTTGAGGTTCTAAAACTACGTGTATTACTAAAATTTGAGACTCCACAAGCATTACTGCTTTGAACACGCCAGTAATAAACGGTATCTTCATCAAGAGTGATAGAAACTGTATAGGCATTTCCTGTAATAGTTGCCGTTTCTATAATATTAGTAAAACTGCTATCTGCTGCTATTTCTATAGTATACTCTTGTGCTCCTGTGACTGTATTCCATTCTAGCAATGGAGACAGCGCAACATCTACCTCATTATCGAGTGGTAGAACTAAGGTTGTTGCTGCGAGATTAGTATCAAGTACATTAAGCGTTAAACCTGTGGAACGAGTAGTCGTTCCTCCTATTCCTTCAAATGATAATGTATAACTACCTATCATGGCTGTCGTTAATCCACTGATGGTAATAGTAACTGGAGTGTTATCACTGGTTACTGTGGACGGCGATATGGTAACATTTACCCCTGCTGGAGCACCTGTTAAAGAAAGTGTCGTGGGCGCATTAAAGCCATTAAAAGTTGTGTAAGTAAAATTATAAACTGCATTATTAGGTAAGCAAACCTCTTTAACTAACTCAGTAGAACTAAGAGAAAAATCATCATTAGTTATGGTAAAATCAGCAGCGTTAACAGCATAATAAACATTCCCATTTGCTCGCACCATGAAACGTGCTTGAGTAGTAGCGGGAACTGTAGGTATAATAACTGTTTCGCTTCCATCATTAGGAACAGCACTAGCGATTATAGTGGAAAATGTAACACCACCATCTGTAGACATTAAAATATCTACCGTACTAGTATTAATAGGAGTAAGATCTGTTCCTGCAACATTCCAATTAATTACCGCAGCTTCTCCGGTGTTATAACTTACATTAGCATCTTGACTTATTACTTCAAATGGTCCCGTATTTCCATCTACGGTTATATTCATAAGATCAGAATCATTCTGTCCTATATTCATATTGTACTTGCGCGCTGTAAAAGCAAACTCCATATCACGAGCTACAGATGGAGTCATCTCAAATTGTGGTGTTAGATTACCTTGAATAACCTGACTTAGCTCTGGAAAATAGCGTGTAGGAACTGTAGATGATGGTCTGGATCTATACATAGGACCTTGAACTCTCATAGGGTCAGGACCTAGAATACTATTAGGATTTTCTGGATCGTTTTGTTCCCAGTTATAGGTTACTGTTTCTGTTCCTAGATTAGTAGCAGTACCTGTTAATACAAAGGCAGTACCATAGGGTATAGTATAGTCAGCTCCAGCATTTGCGATAGGAGCGGTTAAAGAAACATTAGTGACAGCAGCACAAGAGCTAGAGGTTCCTGTTTTGACATTGGCCAGTATATCTCTTATGTTTACATAGTGGAAGTAATCATTAGAATTATTTTGAACATTAGGCGCGCAAATTCCGGCATAAGCCATAATAGTACTACCGCTACCAGGTTCTACCTCTGTTTGCCCACTACCACTTCTACAGTTGCCAGACGCCATGGAGTGAAAACCGCCAAACTGGTGACCTATTTCATGTGCCACATAATCGATATCAAATGGATCACCTGTAGGATTTGCTTGCCCAGTCATACCGCTACCCTTCTGACCGCTAGAACACACACAACCTATACAGCCTGCGTTTCCTCCACCCGAAGTATTAAAATTGTGTCCTATGTCATAAAAGCCATTTCCTATTCCTGGAAAACCCTGCGCAGATAAATTCCCATCTATTAAATCCTGGGTACGACCATTAAAATCAGTGTCATATGGGTCTAAAAAGGTATCACCGAAGTAAAGCAACACATCATTATTTGCTACAAAGATCATATTAATCGCAAGATCGCGTTCAAAAACTCCATTCACACGATTCATGGTAATCACTTGCTGCGCCAGTATATTAGCTCTTTTTTGAGCGTCTGTTCCATTACCTGCAAAGATGTTTCCATACTCTGCATTACATGAAATAGCGATACGGTAAGTTCTAAGTGAGCTATCATCTGCGGCTTTAGGAATAAGATTTTTTACATTATTATTTAATGAATTAAACGCCTCTTCATCTGTAAGGCATTCATAGTTTTCTTTAATTTCTGGCAGTGAAGAACGATCATAGACTATGTAGGTAGTATGATCTAGAGTAAATGGCTCTGTGTAAACCGTAGGTTCTCCAGGAACAAATTCTATATTATGAAATCCATGTGGTGTGATAGAAAAACGTATCACATTTGCACGATCATTTAACGCTACACCTATATAAGTCCTGATCTGCGCATATTTTGTATAGAGCGCTGGCTCCATCATGACTGTTTCAAAAACTTCAAAATCTTTTAAACTTCCTTGAGCACTAGGCATGGTAAGTATTACAGAAGAAGTGTTTACCGTAAATCTTTTAGGTGCCATTGCTACCGCTTGCTGTAATCCACTTAAATCTAGATTATAGATTGAAAAATCTTCTGGAATAAAACGACGATTTTCTAAATCTTCAGTAGGTTGTTGCTCGACTGGCAGCCAGTAATTTTGCGCTTTCGCGAAAGCGAAATTCAACAACAAAACCACTATCAATAAATGTCTCATAAGAAATTATATGGGTACAAAATACTCCATGATTATGGTATGCACAAATATTTATAGAAAGCTTGTGTTTTTTAACGCAATTCGTAGAGAATATTTTATTTTGCAAATAGTATAAAAGGGCTATATTCCATTGAAAACATTTGATAACATTGCTTCTTATGAAGCTCAAAAAGCTGCGGTAATAACCATAGGGACTTTTGATGGTGTACACCATGGACACCAGAAAATATTACATCGAGTTACAGAAATTGCCAAAGAAAAATCCTTGACAAGCGTTCTGTTAACCTTTTTCCCGCATCCTAGAATGGTATTGCAACCTGATAGTGATCTAAAACTGATCAACACTATTGAAGAACGCCAGCAATTAGTTACTGCAAATGGTATAGAAAATATTATAACACATCCTTTTTCTCTAGAATTTGCTCGCACAAGTGCCCATGATTATGTAAAAAATATTCTCGTAGATCAGTTAAAAGCTGCTGTGGTGGTGATAGGGTATGACCATCGTTTTGGCAGGAATCGAGCCGCTAGTATTAATGAACTGGAGGAATATGGAAAAGAGTTTAATTTTAAAGTCGTCCAGATTTCTAAAAAAGATGTAGAAGAGGTAACGGTAAGCAGCACTAAAATAAGGCAGGCTATTGAGGTAGGTGAGATGGAAACGGCTCACAATTATCTTAACCGTCCATTTAGTGTTCAAGGAATCATCGAGCAAGGAAAAGCGATAGGTCGCACTATAAATTATCCTACAGCAAATCTTAAAATCGCCGAGAATTATAAACTTTTACCTAAAAATGGCGTTTATATTACCAGTAGTTTAATCAACGGGAAGAGGTATTATGGAATGACTAACATAGGTGTTAACCCAACAATTTCCCAAGGCAACAAGAAAACTATTGAAACTTTTTATATCGATTATAGTGGTGATTTATATGATCATACTATGCAACTAGATTTCCATAAACGATTGAGAGATGAGCTTAAATTTAATTCTATGGAAGAGTTAAAAGCTGCAATGAAAAAGGACGAAGAAAACACTAGGACTTATGCACAGCAAATGGAATAAATGGCTTTTTAAACAGGTAGATAACTCTGCGCTGGTATTATTCCGCATGTTTTTTGGGTTTCTATTAGCTTGTGAGGCTTTTGGACATATTGCTTTAGGTGCGGTAAACAAGCACTTTTTAGAACCTAAATTTACTTTTACATTTATAGGTTTTGAATTTTTAGAACCATTACCAGCGCCATTAATGTATGGGCTATTTGCACTCATGGGTATAGCTGGTTTAATGGTTATGGTAGGTTTTAAATACCGTATGGCTATGCTATTTTATGCTATAGCCTGGACTTATGTTTATCTACTCCAAAAAACCTCTTATAACAATCACTATTACTTACTGATGTTGCTCAATTACATCATGGTATTTTTACCAGCTCATCGCTCAGTTTCTCTAGATGCAAAATGGAATTCCTCGCTACGCAAAGAACACATGAGTCGATGGATTTATGGGTTTATTATCATCTTTTTATGTATCGTTTATTCTTATGCTAGCGTGGCTAAGTTTTATCCAGACTGGATCGATACCTCTTTCCCTAAACATTTAATGAAGATAAGAGCTGGAGACTGGGAAATATTACAGTATGAATGGGCGCACTGGGCTATTATGGTTTATGGATTAACCTTTGACCTATTTATTGTGCCTCTTTTATTATGGAAACGCACTAGAATGGTTGCCGTAATAGCGTCTTTCTTCTTTCATATTTTCAACTCGATTATTTTTAAAATAGGGATATTTCCTTATTTAGCACTGGCGTTTCTTGTATTCTTTTTTAATCCTAAAATGATTCACAAGCGTTTCTTAAAAAAGAAAAACTTTTATGAAGGTGATGAAGTTATAGTACCTAGTTTTAAAAACCCATTACTTATAGTTAACACTGGATTTTTACTGGTCATGTTGCTCCTACCGCTGCGCCACTGGCTCATACCAGATGATGTGCTATGGACTGAAGAAGGTCACAGACTGAGCTGGCGCATGATGTTGCGCAATAGAGCGGGATTTGCTAATTTTTATGTGGAAAATAAAGAAACAGGCAGCCGCACACGAGTAAATTTTAAAAACTACCTAACACCTAAACAAACAAATCAAGTAAAAACTAAACCTGATTTCATGTGGCAATTTGCTCAGAAATTAAAAGAGTTCCACGCTGCCGAAGGTGAAGATGTAGCGGTCTACATAGACGCAAAAGTGAGTATTAACGGTCGTGCTATGCAACAATTTACTGATAAGAAAGTAGATGTTGCTGCACAAGAATGGAATCACTGGTCACATCACGAGTGGATTTTACCGTCATCACTCTATGAGAACAAGGAATAAATGGTAATTTTACCAGCTTAGAATTAAAACACACTACCATGCTACAAATCGCAGCAATACGCGAGCATAAAGATGCTTTTGCACAGGCGCTTAAAAAAAGAAACATTGATGCACTACCATTGTTAGAAAACGCTATCTCAGTAGACGAGAAAAGACGCTCTTTACAAGCACAACTGGATGAAACTCTTGCCACGAGCAATAGACTTTCTAAAGAAATAGGCGATTTATTCAAATCTGGTAAAGCAGCAGAAGCTAATGAACTTAAAGCGCAAACTGGTGATTTAAAAGAAACATCTAAGCAGCTGAGTGAAGAATTAAATAAAGCTGTAGAAGAATTACAAAACATACTTTACACCATTCCTAACATACCTCAAGAAAGTGTTCCTGCTGGTAATAGTGATGAAGATAATGAGGTAGTGTCTGAGCATGGTGTGATCCCTACACTTCATAGCAGTGCAAAACCACACTGGGAACTGGTTAAAGATTATGATATCATAGATTTTGAACTAGGTAATAAAATAACTGGTGCTGGTTTTCCGGTTTATAAAAGAAAAGGTGCTCGTTTACAGCGCGCACTTATCAACTATTTTCTAGATAAAAACACAGCCGCTGGTTATGAAGAAATGCAAGTGCCTCACCTAGTAAATGAAGCGAGTGGTTATGGAACTGGGCAATTACCAGATAAAGAAGGACAAATGTATCATGTAGGTGTAGATGACCTATACCTTATCCCTACTGCTGAGGTTCCTATTACAAACTTATATCGTGGGGATTTATTAGAAGCTAAAGAATTACCTATAGCCATGACAGGTTACACACCATGTTTCCGTCGTGAGGCTGGTAGTTATGGTAGTGATGTACGTGGATTAAATCGCTTACACCAGTTTGATAAAGTAGAAATACTACGTGTAGAGCATCCAGATCATAGTGATGATGCGCTAGACGCTATGGTACTTCATATTAAAGAAATTCTTGAAGAGCTTGAATTACCATACCGTATTTTAAGATTATGTGGTGGCGATCTTGGTTTCACCTCTACGCTTACTTATGATTTTGAAATTTATAGTACCGCTCAAGAAAAATGGCTGGAAGTAAGTAGCGTTTCTAACTTTAAAACCTTCCAGAGTAATCGTTTGAAACTACGTTTCCGCAATAGTGAAGGGAAAACAGAACTAGCACACACTTTAAACGGCAGCTCACTAGCACTGCCACGCATACTTGCTGGAATTTTAGAAAATTACCAGACAGAAAACGGCATTAAAATCCCAGAAGTTTTAATTCCTTATTGCGGTTTTGACCTCATCGATTAATAGCCTATATTTAAACTTATGCGTTATTATATAATTTTCATCACTCTGCTATGCAGTAGTTTAGGTTTTTCACAAAACTCAAGACTGGCTGAAAATTATATGGACCAAGGTGAATATAGCAAAGCACTCAAGATTTATAATAAAATCTATGAGACAAACAAGCGTAACATTAATGTCTTATTTAAAGTCATCGATATTAACCATCAACTGGAACAGTATCAACAAGTAGATTCCTTACTAGATCATGCCGAGAAGCTGGCACGCAATAATAAAAGTCTCATCATAGAACGTGGCTATAATTTAACGCTGCAAGGCAAGGATTCACTGGCTATGCCTTATTATAAAGAAGCCATAAAAGTACTGGATTCTATTCCTAAGTTAACCTATCAAATAGCAAGCAGATTTGAACGCCGCAACTTGCTGGATCAAGCTATTATGGCTTATGAAAAAGGAATGGCAGCAAACCCTAGGGCAAATTATAAAGTGCAACTCGCAAGTTTATATGGTCAGCAAGGCAAGCTGGAGGAAATGTTTGAGCAGTATGTAGATCTTATAGAAAGTAATGGCGCTTATCGCAGTCGTGCACAAGCCCTTTTTTCCAGATATGTTACAGATAATCCCGATAATGAAGGGAACAAGCTGTTGAGAAAAACACTGTTATTACGCTTACGCGAAAACCAAAACCCCATATACAATAAGCTCCTGAGCTGGCTTTTCATTCAGCAAAAAGATTTCAAGAAAGCTTTTATTCAAGAAAAAGCCATCTATGTGCGTTCCAAAGAAAGTACTACAGAATTACAAGAACTCGCCGTGACAGCAGTTGAAGAAAAAGACCTGGACGCTGCTCAAGAAATTCTAGAATACATCGTTCAAGAATCTCAAGTAATTTCTACACGCTATGTGGCTCAAAGTTTACTCGTTAAAATAGAAGCAGACAAAGCCACTGCTCAAGAATTCACCGCTGTAAAAACAGCCTATCAAGAGCTTTTAACCACTTATGGTAAAGATGCTGAAACTTTTATGCTTCAACTCGATTATGCAAATTTCCTTGCTTTCAAAGCAGGTGAAGCTGCAAGCGCTGTGACTCTCTTAAGTGACCTAGAGAATAAAAAACTAAGCAAATTTCAAAATGCTGAATTGAAAATGCTTCTTGCAGACATACTCGTGCTGCAAGAACAATTCAATCGTGCTCTTATACTTTACAGTCAGGTACAAACAGACCTACCTAATGATGAACTCGCACAAGAAGCACAATTTAGAGTGGCCAGAACCAGCTATTTTCAAGGAGATTTCCCATGGAGTCTAACTCAGCTCAAAGTACTGCGCGGCGCAACCTCTAAGCTTATCGCAAATGATGCCATGGAATTAAGTCTGGTCATAAGCGATCATAGTATAGAAGACACCACATTTGTAGCTCTAAAATCTTACTCTTATGCAGATTTAAAGCAATACCAAAATAAACGTCAAGAAGCCATAGCGCTTTATGAAAAACTACTGCAAAACCATAAAGGCGATCCTATAGAAGATGAAGCACTACTTAAACAAGCTCAACTCTATGAACTAGAAGCTAATTATGAAGCCGCAAAGAACAACTATCAAACGATTATCGATAATTTTTCAGACGGTATTCTAGCAGATGATGCCTTCTATTTTTTAGGCCTTTTATTTGAAGAAAAATTTAACGATCCTAGTAAAGCTCAAGCCCATTTTGAACGTATTATTTATGATTATGCAGACAGTATACACTTTGTAGATGCCAGACGCAGATTCAGACGTTTACGTGGTGATCAAAACCTCAACGCCTTTTAAAATTTATTTATGGTAATATATAACGTGACCTGTAATATGTCCAGCCACCTAGAAAAAGAATGGCTAGAATGGATCCGTGAGCACATCGCTCTCGTGTTAGGAACAGGACTGTTTAAAGACGCAAGATTAACCCGTGTTCTAGTAGAGGAACAAGACGGCTCTAGTACTTTTTCTATACAGTATAAAGCCATAAGCCGTGAAACGCTAGAAACATACTACTCAAAACATGCCGAAGCATTACGTAAAGAAGGATTAGAAAAATGGGGTGATAATGTCCTCTCTTTTCGCACAGAACTGGACGTGCTTGATGAATATACAGTGCATCATAATTTGAACTAGTTTGTGAGTTTGTGAGTTTGTGAGTTTGTGAGTTTGTGAGTTTGTGAGTTTGTGAGTTTGTGAGTTTGTGAGTTTGTGAGTTTGTGAGTTTGTGAGT
>P_2C_Liq_1_UnCtyDRAFT_1000377_pt1 | contig 19407 bp, 22 predicted proteins | sample Pon2CUnioCityCA_2_FD_10234 | JGI IMG/M metagenome (IMG submission 10234) | reverse complement strand
CATGAAAAAATCCTTCCTCAATTGGAACAAAGATTCAGTAGATGATAATGTGATTTTTAAGCACCTGTTTGAGATGAGTGGTGGAGAGATTAATCTCGCTGCAAAAGATGAGGACTTACTAGATTCAAAATCATTAATCCATAGAACAATAGGTCGTCGAGATCATAGTACAAATCCTAGACGTAATAATAATAAGCGCCATTATAAATCTAATAATCGCAATCATAAACGCTCTAGGTAGTGATTACTTTACTAAGAAAAAAAGCAGTCTTTCAGGCTGCTTTTTTTAGTTAACAGTTTTTGTTAATTAATTATGAATAGATATTTAGATAATATTATAATGGCTGCGTTCTTAACTCTTACTTTTAGAGTTGTAATTATTATTTAGAAATGGGAACATTTATTATAGAAGGTGGACATCAATTAAAAGGTGAAATTCAACCACAAGGAGCTAAGAATGAGGCATTACAAATATTGTGTGCCGTATTATTAACAGAGGAACCTGTTACCATTAATAACGTTCCAGACATTATAGACGTTAATAAACTTATAGCTTTATTAAACAATCTAGGTGTTAAGGTCACAAAAAATGGTCCAGAGTCCTATACTTTTCAAGCAGACCAAGTAGATCTTGATTTTCTTCAATCCGAAGATTATAAAGTACAAGGTCGTGGTTTAAGAGGATCTATTATGTTAGTAGGACCATTATTAGCCCGGTTTGGTAAAGGTTATATCCCACGTCCTGGTGGAGATAAAATAGGTCGTAGAAGATTAGATACACACTTTGAAGGATTTATTAAACTAGGAGCAAATTTTAGATATAACAAAGAAGAGTATTTCTATGGTGTTGAAGCAGATGAACTCCATGGAACTTACATGTTACTGGATGAGGCATCTGTTACTGGAACGGCAAACATAGTTATGGCTGCGGTCATGGCTACTGGAGAAACCACCATTTATAATGCCGCCTGTGAACCTTATTTACAGCAATTATGTAAAATGCTCGTGCGCATGGGAGCTGACATTAAAGGAATAGGTTCTAATATGTTAACCATTAATGGAGTAAAAAAATTAGGTGGAACAACTCATACCATCTTACCAGATATGATTGAGATAGGTAGCTGGATAGGTCTTGCTGCCATGACTAAAAGTGAGGTGACTATTAAAAATGTAGCTTATGATGAGCTAGGAGTTATACCAGATACTTTTAGAAAATTAGGAATTTCCATAGAACGTAAAGGAGATGATATTTTCATTCCTGCCCATAAAGATGGGTACGAGATTCAAAACTATATAGACGGTTCCATACTCACCATTGCCGATGCGCCATGGCCTGGATTCACTCCTGATTTATTAAGTATTATTCTAGTAGTAGCTACTCAAGCTAGAGGTAGTGTGCTTATTCATCAAAAAATGTTTGAAAGCCGCCTTTTCTTTGTAGATAAACTTATCGATATGGGAGCAAAAATTATACTTTGTGATCCTCATAGAGCAAGTGTCATAGGTCACGATTTCCAGTCTATTTTAAAAGCTACTACTATGACTTCTCCAGACATACGTGCTGGGATCTCATTATTAATCGCTGCTTTAAGTGCCAAAGGAACTAGCACAATACACAATATAGAACAGATCGATCGTGGTTACCAAAATATAGACACACGATTAAAAAAAATAGGGGCAAAGATCGAGCGACTGGCTTAAATTTGTTGGTCTGTTAAAACTGGTTTAATTACGCTTTCGCATAAGCATAATTAAACCTTTTTTTATGAATAAAGTCTTAATTAAGTCTAAAAACCATTGATTTAGGCAAGACTTTTGCTAGTTTTAAACTATGAACAAGATTTTATTAACTCTTACTTTATCATTATTATATGGTATTGCTACTGCTCAGGATATCCCTAGAAGCAGTAATCGTACTTTAGAACCAGTGTCATCTGGTAATAATATAAAAGGTTCTGTATTATTCCCTAGAACTAACGAGACTAAAAAGTATGTAAGACCTAGTGAAAAACCTACCATAGATCTCACTCAAAAAACAGATTTACTTGATCCAGGAATACGTTTTCAAGGGCAAAAGTTTAAAAGTGACACTCCTGCAATCGATTTTGTAAATGACACCTACCTAGGCGAGTACAGGACAGGAAAGGATATTTTAAAAATGACTTTATGGGATCCTAGATTAGAAGATGGAGATCGTGTGCGTATATGGCTTAATGATGAGATACTAATTACAGACATGACCCTTTTAAATGCTGCGCAAGGATTTCCACTTGCTCTGCAACAAGGTTTTAATAAAATAGAGATTGAGGCTTTAAATCAGGGATACTCTGCACCTAATACTTCTGGAATAGTTATAAGAGATGATGAAGGAGCCGTTATGGAACAAAAAATATGTATGATTAATGCAGGCGTGAAGTCACTCCTTATTGTCATTAAGGAGTAGCGCTCTAATGTCTTGATCCATGATCTCAATTACCGTTTTATTTTGCATAGTCGCTATAGAGTATGGACCTATTCTGATACGAGCCAGTCGCAAAGTAGGAAAACCTACAGCGCTGGTCATTTTGCGTACTTGTCTAAACTTACCTTCGTTTAAAGTAACGCTTACCCAAGAAGTCGGGCCGTGACGGTCATCTCTTATCCTTTGAGTAGTTTCTGGCAAGTCGGGTTGATGCTCTAGCAACTTCACTTTACAAGGCTTAGTCTGGTAATAAGAGCCATTAATACTTATTCTTATACCATCTTGTAGTTTATGAACCACTTGACTGGTCATGATTCCATCCACTAGTGCCGCATATTCTTTATCTACTTTACCAGATTTGTTAATGTGGTGACTCAACGTACCGTCTGTTGTAATTAATAATAGACCTTCTGATAGTTCATCTAATCTACCTACTGCCATTGCATTTTCTGGAAAATCATAAAGCTCACCTAGAAATCTTTTGTTTTTTTGGTGTCTATCATTAGTCATAAACTGACTTAACATGCGGTAAGGTTTATAAATAAGAAAATGTCTATGCATGTTGCAAAAATGACCAATTTATTAAGACTTTATAAATTCAATTTGGTATTAAATTTTTAGAGCTAGTTTTTTATCTTTTTCACTTGTCTATGATTCAACCATCGGGATCTTAAATATTTTAATTGTTTCAAGGTTCCCTTTATGTAAGTCTCCATTTCGGTGTTTTTAAACTTCTTCTTTTTCATAGTGTGATCTTTTATCCAAAATTATAATGATTATCACATATGTATCTGTGTATTTTAATAAAGTAGTATCTTTATTTTGTGAAAATCACAAACTATATGGAAGTACAAGAATTAATTATTGCACGCTTTCGCGAAAGCGTTTCTCACACGAGCTCCTTCATCCAGTACTTTGCAGATGTTCTAGATCTGAGTTACGATGCCGCTTATCGTAGGATTCAAGGAAAAGCTAAACTAGAAATACATGAAGCCATGAAGCTTGCTAGATTAGGTGAGTTTTCTCTAGATCATATTATGACTGCGCATCAAGACCTAACGGCGCTAGGTACTGCCACTAAGAAGATTCATTCTATGGAATCACTTGAGTTCTATTTTAAGGAAATGGAAAATAACCTTAAAGCTGCTGGCAAGAAAGGAGTAGAGTGGATTTATAGCGCTAAGGATATTCCTGTTTTTCATCATTTTAATGATACGCATTTAGCTCGTTTTAAGATTTATGTCTGGATGCAATTACTGGATGATTCTATGGAAGGAAAACGTTTTTCAGATTTTCACTTGCCGCTGTCCATGAAAGAACAAATTAAAAAGAATAAGGCACTTTTTGAACAGTATAATAGGGTGGAGATCTGGAATGATACGACTATCTCTAGTAGTTTACAGCAAATTCATTTTTATCATGAGGCTGGTTATATAGATCAAGATATGGCTGTTATTTTATGTGAGGATTTAAGGAGTCTTCTTAAAAAAACCGCTGCAGATTTGCTTACAACCTCATATAATATTTATTACCACGAGCTCTTATTAATGAGTAATAACGCTATCGTTAAAAAAAATGGAAAGGCTATTGCTGGTTTTGTAACCATGACTTTGCTAGGTTATATAAGATTTAGTGGTAGTAATATTTTAAACCGAATGGATGATTTTTTCAAGTATCAAATAAGGCAAGCCACATCTATAAAAGATTGCTCTTTAAAAGAACGCTCCATATTTTTTAATAAAATGGAACAAAAAATTAACGCTCTAGAAAAATCTCTAGAGCGTTTTAGTCTGTAATGTGTTTATAGTACAAGTACACTAGCTAAAGTTCAAGGACTTTTTATTTGTAGTGCTTTAGTATTAATTGCTATAATTAATCTTTGTTTTTAGAATCATCCATGTCTTGTGGTAGATTAGGATCCATCTCTGGAAGTGCATCTGGATCATTCATTTCTCCTGCATCATAATCATCTTCATCAAAGGCTTCCATTTGCATGGAAAGACGTTTAGATATCTTTACTAGATACTTTGTGTCTTCAGTGGTTACCTCTACAGCTTCAATAAGTTCATTTTTATGATTTCTAAACGAGATGATATCATCATCACCATAACCATCTGGATAGCACTCTACGAGCATGGATAACACATCAGGTGTTAGCTTTTTATAATCTACAATTACATTTTTCATAAACCTCATTTAGGGTAAAACTAAAGTATATAAAAAACTTAATGTAGCAAATACCTTGAGATAAACTATGCTTTAATTTATTAATTCTTGAAAAGCTTCCATAATCATTTCATTACTAACTTCTTGATTAGTAACAAATGAGCCTATGGTTTCAAGCAGGACAAATTTTATAGCACCGTTAGTGTTTTTCTTATCATATTTCATTAACTCGATCATTTCTAGTACTTCTTTATCTGTAAAGGAAAGATTTAATTGTAGTGTATTGTACCATTCTTTAATCTCTTTATAAGAATCTAGAGCAAGATCAGCATACTGAACACTTAAATAGGACTCTACAACTATTCCTGCAGCAATAGCTTCTCCATGTAGTACAGCAGCTCGATCTGGATGTTCCATTAAATAGGACTCTATGGCATGACCAGCAGTGTGTCCATAGTTTAAAGCCTTGCGAGCACCTTTTTCAAATGGATCCATAGTGACTATATCACTTTTAATAAGGGCGCTTTGATAAATTAAAGAGTTAAAATGGTCTGAATGAAAATTATGTGATGCCTTCATGTCGTTCCAGTAAACACGATCACTTATTAATCCGTGTTTAAACATTTCTATGCTACCATTTACTAGGTGCTGCTGTGGTAAAGTTTTTAAAAATTCTGGATCTATAATGGTCATTACCGGCGCATTTATAACACCTATCTGGTTTTTGAGATTCCCTAGATCTACTCCGTTTTTTCCACCTATTGCAGCGTCTACCATACCTAGTAAACTGGTAGGGATGTGCATAAAAGGAATGCCTCTTTTAATAGTAGATGCTATAAAACCACCCAAATCTGTAATCACGCCACCACCTAAATTAATCATTAAGCTATTACGATCACAGCCCAGTTCTACCAGCGCACTCCATACACCAGCACAGGTGTCTATATTTTTAAATTCTTCACCATGATCTATTTCTATGACTTCAATTCTTGCGGTTGTTTCTATTTTAGGCATCAAGTAAGGATAGCAGTTTTCCATCGTCTTATCATCGACTAGAATAAATATGGTTCCTGGCTGGTGTTCCTTGATCCATTTATTCAGGGCTTTAAATCCTTGATTTTCAAAGTAAATAGTAAAGTTGTTTATAGTAATAGGTTCCATGTGTAGTAAGCTTTCGCGAAAGCGTTAAAAGTACAATCTATACCGCTATTAATAATAGCTTTGCTACTATATTTGTAACATGAATATGGAAAATCCTTTTAATAATACTGAGGTCGCTTTTTCACTTAAAAGCAATCGTGAGTTGCGTAAAGCACATTTTCTTTTTAAGATGATGGGCTATCCTTTTTTTGTGAACTTCGGTTCTAAGGTGATGATGAAGTCCTTAACATGGGGACTGCCCGTAAAGGGAATTATTAAAAATACTGTTTTTGAACATTTTTGTGGTGGTACAACGTCAGAAGAGTGCCAGCCAGTGGTTCAAAAAATGTATGATAAAGGTGTGAGCAGCATACTGGATTACTCTGTAGAAGGTAAAGAAGATGAGGCTGATTTTAACGCGGTGGTAAGTAAGAAAATAAAGCTCATTAAACACGCTAACACTATAGATGCTTTACCATTTGAAGTGGTAAAACCTACTGGTATAGGAAGATTTTACATCTGGCAAAAGGTTACAGAAAAGCAAGAGCTTTCTATTGCTGAGCAAGAGGAATGGCAGCGCATAAAGGATCGTGTAGTGTTATTATCGCAAACGGCTTATGATTATGATGTGGCGCTACTATTTGATGGAGAAGAAACCTGGATGCAGGATGCCGCAGATGAGCTAGTAAGAGATATGATGGCTCAGTTTAATAAGGAAAAGGCCGTTATTTATAATACCATACAATGTTATAGAAATGATCGCTTAGATTATATTCAAGAACTCTATAAAGATGCTCGAGAAAATGGTTTTATAGTAGGTGCAAAAATTGTGCGTGGTGCGTATATGGAAAAAGAACGTGATCGTGCTGTAAAATATGGTTATCCTTCTCCTATTTGTAATTCTAAAACGGCAACTGATGATATGTTTAACAGTGTTATGCGGTTTATACTTGATCGTCTAGATGTAATTAAATTATGTGTAGGTACTCATAACGAGTATAGCACATTACTAGCAATGGAGATACTCAGTGAAAAGGGAATTGCTACAAATCATAAAGATGTATGGTTCGGGCAACTTTATGGTATGAGTGATAATCTAACTTTCAACTTAGCAGAGTTGAATTATAATACGTTTAAGATATTACCCTTCGGACCTATAAAAGATGTGATGCCATACTTGATACGTAGAGCACAGGAAAACACCTCTGTCGCAGGTCAAATGGGTAGAGAACTGCTACTTATTAAACAAGAATTGAAACGTAGGAAATTTTAATCGTTATCATTGTAGATAACTTTTTCTACCACGGCATAGCGCTCACAATTCTTTACCCAAAGGGTCGTATTTGCTAATTCCTCACGTCCTGAAATATGGTAAAACCTACATGGGTTTGAGTCTGTAAGTGATTTAGAAAAGTTTACATCACCATATTTTAATATAAGTTGAATACTTAAGGTGTCTATTTCTTTAGATTCTAGATTTTCACGTATTTCAGGAGATAGTCTAATAGATTTTTTTCCTATATCTGCAAGAACTCTAGATTCTGGAAACCAGGTACATTGCGTGCGCTTACCTGTTAAGAAAAATACTAGAAATATAAGTCCTATAGAAACACCGCCTAGATAAAAACTTAATCGTTGAATAAACTTCATGTGAGACCTTTAAAAGATGAGCAAATTTACATCGCTACTAGGTAAGTCATACCATGATCCTACAGATTTATTTGTAATAATACCATGATACATGTAGATACCACATTTTAACCCTTTATCCATACGTATAGCATGTTCTATGCCGCCATCATCGGCTATATTAAGTAAGTAAGGTGTAAAAATATTACTTAATGATATGGATGCCGTTTTTGAATATCGTGATGGAATATTAGGAACGCAATAGTGAGTGACACCATATTTAACAAAAGTAGGTTTATCGTGAGTAGTTACTTCACTTGTTTCAAAACAGCCGCCCATGTCTATACTTACATCCATAACTACAGATCCTTGTTTCATATTCTCCACCATGGTTTGAGTAACCACAACTGGTGTGCGATTATTACCTGCTAGAGCTCCTACTACAACGTCACATCTTCTTAGAGCTTTTAATAAATATTTAGGTTGTAGGGTAGAGGTGTACACTTGCTGTCCTACTTTATCTTGAAGGTTACGTAATTTAGTTATAGAGTTATCAAATACTTTAACGTTTGCCCCTAATCCTAGTGCGGTTCTGGCAGCAAATTCACCTACCACACCAGCACCCATAATTACTACATCTACTGGAGGAACACCTGTTATATTCCCAAATAACTGACCTGTTCTATTAGCACCACTGCTTAATAACTCACTCGCAATTAACACTGAAGCAACTCCAGAGATTTCACTTAGTGCGCTTACTACAGGATAGTTTCTAGAATCATCTTGTATAAACTCATAGGCTAGAGCTGTGATTTTTTTGGCGGTAAGTTTTTCAAAATATTCTTTATCACGTGTTTTTATTTGTAGAGCAGATATTAAAACCGTTTGTGGTTTGAGAAGTTCAATTTCTTCTTTAGATGGTGGCGCAATTTTTAAAATGGTAGGACAGGAGTATACCTTGTTTTTATCGGCTGATAACTCTGCACCGGCATCATTATATTGAGAATCTGTAAAGTTAGAGCCATTACCAGCACCTTTTTCCATGATTATGCGGTGACCATGTGCTGTAATTGCAGCAACAGCATCAGGTGTAAGAACGATACGTTTTTCTTGCTGTTGATTTTCCTTAGGAATCCCTATAAGTAACTCCTGTTTTGAACGTTGAATTTCTAAACGCTCTTCCTGTGGGAGTAATTGTTCTTTAGTAAAAGGAGATAATTGCTGGCTCATGAAAAAACATTAATTACTCTAAAATTAAACATTTTATTTTAAGTAATGATCATTAGTTTTCTTATTCCTAACCCTATTTTAAGATTGCGTATTCTTAGTGATTATATTCTTTAGGGAATTTTTTAAAATATATACTACGCTAGATGTTAGGTTTTAAAGGATTAGTAGCTTTTAGATCAATTCTATAGTTCTTGTAGAGTGATCGATAATACTAATTTTTAATCTGGTAAAATTTTCTAGATATGGCATTACTAGGTCAGGCCATTCTATAAAAAATATGGCATTACGGCTCAAGTAATCTTCTATCCCTATGTTAAATAATTCTTCCTCTTGTTCTATTCTGTATAAATCAAAGTGTAATACAGTTTTATGATTAGCTTTATATTCATTAACGATTGAAAAGGTAGGAGAGGAAATAGATTCTTGAACACCTAACTCTTTGCAGATAGCGGTAATTAAAGTCGTTTTACCAGCTCCCATAGGAGCATCAAGTATAAAAATATTTGACTGAGTATAGGCTAGAATTTGTTTTGCTACTTTCTCTATGTCATCTATATGATAGGTAATATTCATTTATCTAGGATTAAAAACAGCAAAAGGAATTAACATTTCTTCTAGTGAAACTCCACCATGTTGATAAGTGTTTCTATAATAACTTACATAATGATTATAATTGTTAGGATATGCAAAGAATAAGTCTCCTTTAGCAAAAATAAAGCTGCTGCTCATATTTATTTTGGGCAGCTTGATGGTGCTAGGATCTTTTGCAGCTAGAACGTCTTTATCTTCATAAGATAAACTTCTACCTGTTTTATATCTTAAATTAAGACTAGTATCGCGATCGCCTATTACCTTACTAGGGTTAGTGACATTAATAGTCCCATGATCAGTAGTTAGAATTAATTTCATACCTAAGTCCTGCGCACGATGAATCATTTCTAGTAAAGGTGAGTTTTTAAACCAGCTTAAAGTTAGCGATCGATAAGACTTATCATTACTTGCTAGATCCTTAATAACCTTCATTTCAGTTTTAGAATGTGATAACATATCTACAAAATTGTAGACTACGACAGTTAAGTCGTTATCTTTTTGGGATTTAAAATTCTCTGCCAGTTTTCTACCTTGTTGTTCGCTAGTTATTTTATGATATTGATGGGTAAGTCCTAATCCTAGTCTTTTAAGTTGAGCGGTTAGGAAAGCGTCTTCATGCATATTTTTTCCACCTTCATCAGTATCATTAAGCCACAAATCAGGATGTCTTTTTTCCATATCATCAGGCATTAATCCTGAGAATAATGAATTACGTGCATACTGAGTAGCGGTAGGTAAGATGGAACAGTAGGTTTCTTCAACTTCCTTTTTAAAGTGAAGATTAATTATGTTTTCAAATACTTTAAATTGATCGTAGCGCAAATTATCTACAACTACTAGAAGCACCGGTTGATCTTTTTTTAAATGAGTAGCTATGCGCATTTTAAAAAGATTATGAGACATGATAGGCGCATCATCTGGATTCTTAAACCACTCTGGATAGTTGCGATCTATGAATTTACAGAATTGATTATTAGCCTCATTTTTTTGAGTAGTTAGAATTTCTAGCATTCCACTATCGTCTATGTTTTCTAGCTCTAGTTCCCAGTAAATGAGTTTTTGATATAATTGAACCCATTCTTCATAAGAGTTGACCATAGAAAGGTCCATAGAAATTTTTCTAAACTCTCGCTGGTAGTCAGAGGTTGTTTTATTAGAAATTAATCTGGAGTGGTCTAAGTTTTTTTTAAGTGATAAAAGAATTTGATTAGGGTTAACGGGTTTAATAAGGTAATCAGCAATCTTAGAGCCTATTGCTTCTTCCATAATGTACTCTTCCTCGCTCTTAGTAATCATTATTACAGGTAGTTGTGCCTGTTTTTCCTTAATTTCATTAAGAGTTTCGAGTCCTGTAAGGCCAGGCATGTTCTCATCCAGAAAAACGATATCATAATGAACCTCTTCAATCGCTTCAAGTGCCTCAGTACCACTTATTCTTGTGTCCACTTTATATCCTTTATTCTCCAGAAAAATAATGTGAGGTTTTAATAAATCTACTTCATCATCTACCCAAAGGATTTTTATGTCGGTCATATCAGTATCTTTGTAATTAAATTGTTCCTTTTGAATCTACAGAACAAACATAAAATATTAAACGATCCCATTTATGGTTTTATTACCATTCCTAATGAGGACTTATTTACAATTATAGAACATCCATACTTTCAGAGGTTGCGGCGTGTTACACAAATGGGCTTGAGTTATCTAGTATATCCTGGAGCACATCATACCAGATTTCACCACGCACTAGGTTGTTTGCATTTAATGCAAAAAGCAGTACAAGTACTTCGTTCTAAGAATGTTGACATCTCTTATGAAGAAGAAGATGCTCTTTATAAAGCTATTCTATTACATGATATAGGTCATGGACCTTTTTCTCATGCTATGGAGCATAGTATCATTAATAATGTAAGTCACGAGGATATTTCTATCCTTTTTATGGAATCTTTGAATAAGGAGTTTAACGGTAGTTTAACGCTTGCAATTCAAATTTTCAAAGGAGCATATCACCGACCTTTTATGATGCAATTGATCTCAAGCCAGCTGGATATGGATCGATTAGATTACTTGAAACGAGATAGTTTTTATACAGGTGTTGCAGAAGGGAACATTAATAGCCAGCGATTAATCGCTATGCTTAATGTTAAAAATGATGAACTCGTTATCGAGGAAAAAGGGATTTACTCTGTAGAGCATTTTCTAAGCAGCCGCAGGCTCATGTATTGGCAAGTCTATTTGCACAAAACAGGTATAGGTGCTGAGCATTTACTACAATCTGTTTTTGTACGCATTAAGGAGCTTATAGGTAAAGGGATAGAAGTGGATTTACCATCAGACTTAAAATATTTTTTAACACATGGTATTACTTTAGCTCATTTTACTCAAGAAAACTTAAACAGATTTGCTAGGTTAGATGACACTGACTTAATCACCACGCTTAAATTAGGATCACAGCATGAGGACTTTGTGTTACAGGAACTATGTAATATGATTTTAAATAGGCAATTACTTAAAATCAAATTTTCAAAAGAGCCTATCAGTGATAAAAAACTTCAGAAAAAAAAGCATCAATTAATAAAAGCGAGGAGTTTATCTGATCATGAAGCGCAATATTTTGTGTTCTCTGGAGCTGTTCATAATCTCGCTTACGCGAAAGCGAAACCTATAAAAATATTATTAAAAAATGGTAAACTTGTAGAACTCATAAAGGCTGGCGAGGAAGCAAGTTTTAAGGCACTGACCAAAAAGGTGACAAAATATTACTATTGCTATCCAAAGATTCAGGATTAACTAAAATTACTATTTTTGCGAGAATGAAATTTACGATCCAACAAATTGCTGATATTTTAGAAGGAACCATTGAAGGAGACTCTACTATTGAAGTATCTAAATTATCTAAAATTGAAGAAGGCGAGACAGGAAGTGTTAGTTTCTTATCTAATGTGAAGTACACTCCTTATGTCTATTCTACTAAAGCAAGTGCGGTTATCGTAAATGCTGACTTTATTCCAGAGCAAGAGGTTACCACTACATTAATTAAAGTAGAAGACTCTTATAGTGCATTTACTAAACTACTTGAGTATTACCAGATGGTAAAACTTAATAAGAATGGAATAGAACAACCTAGTTTTATCCACGATTCAGCTATAATAGGAAATGGTTTCTATCTAGCTGCATTTGGATATATTTCACAAAATGTGAAAATAGGTGAGAACGTAAAGATTTTTTCCCAAGTTCACATTGCAGATAATGTTACCATAGGTGATAATTGTGTGATACACTCAGGTGCAAAAATAATGTCAGATTCTATCATAGGAAATAATGTAACCATACACGCAGGAGCCATAGTAGGAGCAGACGGGTTTGGTTTTGCACCTAATGCTGATGGCAGCTATAGTAAAATACCACAAACAGGAATTGTTATTATAGAAGATCATGTAGATATAGGAGCCTTAACTACTATAGATAGAGCAACTTTAGGAGCAACCATTATTAAAAAAGGTGCTAAATTAGATAACCAGATTCAAATAGGGCATAATGCTGAGGTAGGTGAAAATACCGTTATAGCAGCTCAAACAGGAATAGCAGGATCTGCCAAAATAGGAAAGAATTGTAGAATAGGTGGACAAGTAGGTGTGGCAGGACATATTACTATAGGTGATAATGTAGGTATTCAAGCGCAAAGTGGTGTAGCTAGGGATATAAAAAATGGCGAGACCATTCAAGGCTCGCCAGCATTTAATTATGCAGACTGGAGTCGTTCTTATGTGTATTTTAAAAATTTAAAAAAATTAAACAGCAGAGTTGCTGACTTAGAAAAAAAGAAACTATAAATGACAATTACAGATTTTAAGCAAACCACTATTGCTCAAGACAGTTCACTATCAGGCGTAGGGCTTCATACAGGTAATGAGGTGACCATCGTATTTAAGCCAGCACCAGCAAACCATGGCTATAAATTCCAGCGCGTGGATTTAGAAGGACAGCCCATCATCGAGGCAGATGCTAATTACGTAACTGATACCCAACGTGGAACTACCCTTGATAAAAACGGTGTTCATATTAATACCTGTGAACACGTACTTGCTGCTCTTGTAGGTCTAGAGATAGATAACTGTTTAATAGAAATGGACAGTAGTGAACCACCTATTATGGATGGTTCCTCAAAATATTTTATAGAAGCCTTAGAGAAAGCGGGAATTAAAACTTTAGACGTAGATCGTAAAGAGTATGTCGTTAAAGATGTCATCTCATATCGTGATGAAGAAACGGGTAGTGAAATTATTCTTATGCCTGCAGACTCTTATCAAGTAACGACGATGGTTGATTTTGGCACTAAGGTATTAGGAACTCAAAATGCTACTTTAGAAAATCTAGCTGACTTTAAAGATGAAATCTCGAACTGTAGGACATTCAGTTTTTTACACGAGATTGAAATGTTACTTGAACATGGATTAATTAAAGGAGGCGATTTAAATAACGCTATTGTTTATGTAGATAAAGAACTATCTCCTAAAACAATGGAAAACCTTAAAAAAGCCTTTAATAAAGATTTAGTATCTGTTAAACCTAATGGTATTCTAGATAACCTAAACTTGCATTACCCTAACGAAGCTGCTAGACATAAATTGCTAGACGTCATAGGTGACCTTGCACTAGTAGGAACTAGAATAAGAGGTAAAATAATAGCAAACAAGCCAGGTCACTTTGTAAACACTCAGTTTGCAAAAAAGCTCTCTAAGCTCATTAAACTAGAAGCACGTAACAATGTTCCTAAAATAGATATTAATCAAGAGCCATTAATGGATACGGTTAAGATCATGGAAGTATTACCTCATAGACCTCCATTTTTACTCGTTGATAAAATTTTTGAACTATCATCCAGTCATGTTATAGGGTTAAAAAACGTGACTATGAATGAGGAGTTCTTTAATGGTCACTTTCCGGGCGCACCAGTAATGCCTGGCGTTCTCATAGTAGAAGCAATGGCGCAAACTGGTGGTATTCTAGTATTAAGTACTGTTCCAGATCCAGAAAACTATCTTACATTTTTCATGAAAATGGACAATGTTAAATTTAAACGCAAAGTCTCTCCAGGAGATACGCTTATTTTTAAATGTGATTTAATAAGTCCTATAAGAAGAGGAATTTGTCACATGCAGGCTTATGCTTATGCAAATGGTGTACTTTGCGCCGAAGCTGAGTTAATGGCTCAAATCTCAAAAGTTAAATAATGAATCAACCACTAGCATACGTACATCCAGGAGCAAAAATCGCTAAGAATGTCGTTATAGAACCGTTTACAACCATCCATAATGATGTAATCATAGGTGAAGGAACCTGGATAGGTTCTAATGTCACGATTATGGAAGGTGCACGCATAGGGAAGAACGTGAGTATCTTTCCCGGTGCAGTAATAAGTGCAATTCCACAAGATAAAAAATTTGAAGATGAGGATACAACTACCGTAATAGGTGATAACACAACTATTAGGGAATGTGTAACTATTAATAGAGGTACCTCTGATCGCATGAAAACTGTTATAGGTAAGAACTGTTGGATCATGGCTTACTGCCATATCGCACATGACTGTATAGTAGGTGATAATTGTATTTTTTCAAATAACAGCACACTTGCAGGTCACATTACAGTAGGTGATCATGTAGTACTAGCAGGAATGGCTGCGGTACAACAGTTTTGTCAAATAGGTAGTCACTCCTTTGTAACAGGAGGATCACTGGTTAGAAAAGATGTTCCACCTTTTGTAAAAGCAGGACGTGAACCGTTAAGCTATGTAGGGATCAATTCTGTAGGATTAAGAAGAAGAGGTTTTGAATTAGAGAAAATAAGAGAAATTCAAGATATTTACAGAATACTTTATCAAAAAAATTATAACGTATCTCAAGCCGTTCAAATTATTGAAGCAGAAATGAGTGCGACTAATGAAAGGGATGAAATTATAGAATTTATAAAAAACTCAAAACGAGGTATCATGAGAGGATACGTCGGTAGTAACTAAAATATTATGGCAAGTACAAGCGACATTAGAAAAGGATTGTGTATTAGATACAATCATGACATTTATAAAATTGTTGAATTCTTACACGTTAAACCTGGTAAAGGTCCAGCATTTGTAAGAACTAAACTAAAAAGTGTCACAAACGGTAAGGTGATAGATAATACCTTCTCTGCAGGACATAAGATCGAGGATATACGTGTAGAAACACAATCATTCCAGTTCCTTTATCAAGATCCAGAAGGTTATCATTTTATGAATACAGAGACCTACGAGCAAATCCTTTTGCAAGAAACTGTTCTTGATGCTCCAGGACTTTTAAAAGAAGGTGAAATTGTTAAAATACAGATCAATACTGAGGACGACTCACCATTATCTGTAGACATGCCACAATATGTAGTACTAGAAGTTACTGCCACAGAGCCAGGACTTAAAGGAAATACAGCTACTAACGCGACTAAACCTGCAACTGTAGAAACAGGCGCACAGGTTAATGTGCCTTTATTTATTAATGAAGGCGATAAAATACGAATCGATACAGAAAAAGGTGCTTATCACGAGCGCATGAAAGAGTAAATGAAATTCTCTCAAACACATCGTTTAAAAGATATTGCTGCGCTCATTAATTGTGAGTATGTAGGCGATGATCTGTTTCCAGTGACCGGTATGAATGAAATCCATGTGGTAACACCTGGAGATATAGTGTTTGTAGATCATCCTAAGTATTATGATAAAGCATTACATAGTGATGCTACCGTTGTACTTATTAATAAAAAAGTAGAAGCACCGGCAGGGAAAGCACTACTCATATCAGATGATCCTTTTAGGGACTTTAATAAATTAACCCAGCATTTTGCTCCTTTTCACGCTTTCGCGGAAGCGAATACAACACCACCACAAGTAGGTGAAGGAACCGTTGTGCAACCTAATGTATTTTTAGGGAATGATGTTGTGGTAGGATCAAATTGTGTGATCCATAGTAATGTGTCCATTAATGATAGGTGCATTATAGGTGATAACGTCATTATACATTCTGGAACCGTTCTAGGAGCCGATGCTTTTTATTACAAACGTAGACCTGAAGGTTACGATAAGTTATTAAGTAATGGTCGCGTTGTTATAGAAGATCATGTAGAGATAGGTAGTTTATGTACCATAGATCGTGGCGTGAGTGGTGATACAACTATAGGTCATGGAAGTAAACTCGATAATCAAGTCCATATAGGACATGATACCACTTTAGGAAAACATGTTCTTATTGCTAGTCAAACAGGAATTTCTGGCTGTGTCGTTATAGAAGACGAAGTGAAAATATGGGGACAGGTAGGAATACGTAGTGATGTACGACTAGGTAAAGGATGTGAAATTATGGCACAAAGTGGTGTCTCAAAAGATGTAAAACCAGGAGATGTACTCTTCGGTTCACCGGCTTCAAATGCTAAAGAAAAGTTTAGAGAGCTTGCAGCTATAAGAATGTTACCTAACTTTATAAAAAATAAATAAATGTCAGCAGCGGCAAAAAAAGTAGTAAGAAATTTTCTAGATTCAGATGTGTTTGTAGACCCAGAAGATTTTAGCTCACATTTTCATAAAGATTTTAAAATGCACTGGCATGCGAGTTCAGGCTATAGAGAATTTAACTATGAAGATTATGAACGATTTACTCAAGCCATATCTGTTGCTTATGAGAGTATGCGTAGTGAGATTACTCACATGATAAGCGATAAAGATGAAGTAGCTGCTCGTTTCACAGTGTTTGTAAGAACGGTAGAAAATCCTCGAGAAGAAGTTCCTGTAGGATATTTTATTTCTATCTTTAAGGTTTCAGAAAATAAAATTATAGAGGTGCATCAAACCAGTCACCCAAGTGAAGGATAAATTGTAAAAACTCAACTTAAATATATATAAATGAGCGTTTTAGTAAACAAAGATTCTAATATTATAGTACAAGGTTTCACAGGTAGTGAGGGAACATTCCACGCTAGCCAGATGATTGAATATGGTACAAATGTAGTAGGTGGAGTAACTCCAGGTAAAGGAGGACAGACTCATCTAGATAAACCTGTTTTTAACACAGTTTCTGAGGCTGTAGAAAAAGTAGGTGCAAACGTAACCATTATTTTTGTGCCACCAGCATTTGCTGCCGATGCTATTATGGAAGCTGCAGATGCAGGAATAGAAGTAATTATCACAATTACAGAAGGTATTCCAGTTGCAGATATGGTAAAAGCCGCAGATTATATTAAAAATAAAAACTGCCGTCTTGTGGGACCTAACTGTCCAGGTGTTATTACACCAGGTGAAGCAAAAGTGGGAATCATGCCAGGTTTTGTATTCAAAAAAGGTAAAGTAGGAATCGTTTCTAAATCAGGAACGCTTACCTATGAAGCCTCTGATCAAGTGGTGAAACAAGGTTATGGTATTTCTACCGCTATAGGAATAGGTGGAGATCCTATCATAGGAACTACCACTAAAGAAGCTGTTGAACTGTTTATGAATGATCCTGAGACTGAAGCGATCGTAATGATAGGAGAGATAGGTGGACAGCTAGAAGCAGATGCCGCTCAGTGGATTAAATCTACTGGAAATAAAAAACCGGTCATAGGTTTTATCGCTGGTGAAACTGCTCCAGCAGGACGTACTATGGGGCACGCAGGTGCGATCGTAGGTGGATCTGAAGATACTGCACAGGCTAAAAAAGCAATCATGAGAGATTGTGGAATTCACGTTGTGGATTCTCCAGCAGAAATAGGTAAAAAAGTAGCAGAAGTTATAGGATAATTAGCTACTGATATTTAAAGAACTTATATAACATCGTTATGGGAAATATAAAACTGAGTGATGAAGTACTACAGCAAATAAAATCTCATTACACATCTGAGTATGAAAAAACATTGCAGCATTTAGCTGCTTTAAAAAAAGTGCTCTATGAACTTAAAGATGTTGAGATAGAAGTTGTAGCACCGCAAGATGGTGCTGCAACTTCTATTTTAAGTTCTAAAAAATCGCTAGTTAAAAATCAATCAACCGTTGGTTTTAAATCCACTAAGGCTAAGGTTAAAAAATCTAAAAGTAATAGAGGTCGCAAGTCTAAATGGGGAGATTTTATCATTAGACAATTAAAGGCAAAGCAAAAACCTCTTTCTTATGATGATCTAGCCAATTATGCCATTGTTAAATTCAAATTAGAACATACAGCATTTGATAATGTGCGCAAGAAAATAGTAGGAGCAGTATTCTATATGAAAAAGAATAACAGCCCTATAGATTCTTATGCAAAAAAAGGATCTCGCACAAAATACTTAGGATTACAGAACTGGTTTGAAAGAGAAGGTAAGCTCTTACCAGAATTTAAAAATAAAATATAAACATGAAATTACTTGAAGGTAAAACGGCTCTAATTACTGGAGCTAGTCGAGGAATAGGTAAAGGAATAGCACAAGTATATGCTCAGCATGGCGCAAATGTAGCTTTTACTTATAGCAGTTCTGAAGCACCAGCTTTAGAATTAGAAAAAGATTTAACTGCGCTAGGTATTCAAGCCAAAGCCTATAAGTCTAATGCAGCTAGTTTTCAAGAATCTCAAGATCTTGTTGCAGAAGTAGTAAAAGATTTTGGAACGGTAGATATTTTAATTAATAATGCCGGTATTACTAAGGATAACCTTTTAATGCGCATAAGCGAGGAAGATTTTGATCAAGTAATAGAGGTAAACTTGAAGTCGGTTTTTAACATGACCAAAGCCGTTCAACGTACCATGTTGAAACAGCGCTCCGGTAGTATTATTAATATGAGTAGTGTAGTAGGTGTTAAAGGAAATGCTGGTCAGACTAACTATGCAGCGAGTAAAGCTGGAATCATAGGTTTTTCTAAATCTGTAGCACTTGAACTAGGGTCTAGGAATATAAGATGTAATTCCATAGCTCCAGGATTTATAGAAACAGAGATGACTGGTAAGCTCAATGAAGAAGTGGTTCAAGGATGGCGCGATGGAATTCCATTGAAACGCGGTGGAACTCCTGAAGATGTCGCAAATGCCTGTGTATTTTTAGGAAGCGACTTATCAACTTATGTAACTGGCCAGACACTTAATGTGGATGGAGGAATGCTTACCTAGGTAAAGCTTAAACAAATTTATGACTGTATTGTGGATCATTCTAGCCGCTACCGTAGC
>P_2C_Liq_1_UnCtyDRAFT_1000374_pt1 | contig 19490 bp, 15 predicted proteins | sample Pon2CUnioCityCA_2_FD_10234 | JGI IMG/M metagenome (IMG submission 10234) | reverse complement strand
ACCTATAACAACCTTGGCTTAACCCATTACTATCTAGGGGTTCATCCCCAATGCGATCCCCAACACCGATTAGGCCATATTGAAGCCGCCTTAGAGCAACATCTGGCCGCCTTTCACGGTTGGCGATCGCAGCCTCAGCGACAAAAAAACGCTCAAGATGCGATCGCGCGGACCTTACGAGCCTGTTACGACCACGGCGGCATGGCCGCTCAAGGAAAAGCCTTGAATCAGCTTCCGGCGACCCTATTACCCGAGATTATGGCACGGCTATGAGATGATAAGCGAAGCCTTAACGGGACGATCAAGAAGACGTCGATCTCCCACCCAACCCCCGAACTACCCGTGAGGCCGCGACCTGTGTTAAGTTGAAGCCGATGTTTCTGATCTAGTAAAGCGTATGGCTCGTATCGAATTTGCCAAGGGTGTCAAAGAAGACGTCGTCCCCGACGTGCGTTTAACCCGTTCCAAAGATGGCTCCAATGGACGGGCGATTTTTTACTTCCAAAACCCGCAAGCCCTCGACCCTGAATTTGGTGAAGAAATCACCGGCATGTACCTCATTGACGAAGAAGGAGAACTGGTCACTCGGGAAGTCAAAGGGAAGTTTGTCAACGGACAAGCCGAAGCCGTCGAAGCCATTTACCCGATTAAATCTGAGCAAGAATGGGATCGTTTCATGCGGTTTATGGAGCGGTATGCCCAAGAAAATGGACTTGGCTTTTCCAAAGCCTAAGCCGGCGATCGCGTCACCATCGAAATGAATAGACGTTTGACCCAACTAGATATCAAAACGCTTTAAGACATAGTCATAGCAGTTGACCATTCACCGAGATCAAGCCTCGTCATGTTCTCAGTCTGAACTGATATCGTATGAAATTTGGCAACTGCTACAAAACCCCGATGTCATCAAAACATCGGGGTTTTCACATCCACAACCGGACTCAGCCGAGACGTTCAATCTAATCCAACCCGTACCCGATTACCGGACACTCTCAATATCCTTAAGCCGTAGAACCTTAACAGCCGCCTCCCTCGAACCATTACGACTCGAACCATTACGACTCGCCACAGGAATCTGATCCTGAAAAACATCAATTGCCCGAGAATAAACCGGATCAGAAAGAGTTCCTCGAAGACTCCCATCTCGACTTAACAAGAGTTGCTGATTTCCCGTCATCTCCACCCGAGAATCTGGAAAAATCCCATTTTCACTAATATCCGTTCCATTAGGAGTAAAGTAACGAGCCACCGTCACCGCCAACCCCGAACCATCCGACAACGAATTTACCGATTGCACCAACGCCTTACCAAACGTTGGCGTACCGATAATCGTCGCTCGTTCATTATCCTGTAACGCTCCCGCCACAATCTCACTCGCACTAGCAGAATTGTGATCCACAAGCACCGCCAGCGGTAAATCCGTCAAGGCCGTCCGAGTCGCCTCAACCGCCTCAACATTACCATGACGATCAACCGTACTAACGATCGCCCCTTCATCCAACCACATACGAGCAATCTGAATACTCACATTCAGCAAGCCTCCAGGATTCCCCCGTAAATCGAGCACAAACGCATCAACCCCCCGCTCTTTCAAGTCCTCAATCGCTCGATACATCTGCTCATGCGCATGAGAACTAAACTCACTCAAGCGGATATACCCCACCCGAGTCTCTCCCTGCAAACTGAGACTATGATGAACCGCCGGGAGTTCAATACGGCTACGGACAACAGTCACATTAAACTGTCGCTGATTTCGTAAAATCCGCAAAGTGACCGGCGTTCCAATCGCACCTCGAATCCGTTGCGAAGCCTCATCAATCCCCATTGATACCGTTGAGTCGCCATCAATAGCCAGAATGCGATCGCCAGAGCGAATCCCCTCACGACTCGCCGGAGAATTGGGAATCGGTGCCACCACTGAGATCGTTTGCCGTTGCTCATCCCGCTCTAAGCGCAAGCCAACCCCTGACAGTTCCCCCGAGGTTTGCTCATTAAGCGCCGCAAACGCTTCAGGGTCCAAAAAACGCGTATAGGGGTCATCCAAGCGGGCTAAGGCACGACGGAGCGCCGCATAAGCCTGTTCTCGGGAACTATACTCTTGCCCGAGGAGTTCTTCACGGACCTGTTGCCAATCCGTATCTTGGAACGTCTCATCAACATAATCACGATTGACAATCTGCCAGGCCTCATCCAAAACGGCTTTAGGACTGTTTTCAAAGGTCGCNGCGTGACTTGAGCGACTCGATAGGGGATTCAAGAAAGACACGGTGCTGGTTAGAAGAACAGTGCCAACCACCGTAACGGATTGAAGAATAGAAGGATGAGGACGATTCATGCGTGATGGGGTCGAAGAAGGACGATAAAGCGAAACGAGGTTTAATCTAAGCCATTTAGACCCTACCTACAGGTCTTGGAACCGTTATTCCCGATGATACAAGTCTCAATTAGGCGATGTCCGTTCTGAGTAGACATCCGAGATGAATCACCCAACGAATCCGAGTGAGTTTTTCTGAGCGGGTCTAATCCTGACCTAAAGCGTGATACCAAAACTACTGTAGCCATTCTAAAGGCGGTTCAGCGGTGTTTGCGATCACAATTTGGCCAAGCCTCTGATTTAGCCGCCACAACTTGAGAGCAGCAGTCAAGCCGTGATCTATCCTAGAAAGAAGAATTAGGGGAAAACACAGACGTTATGACGGTTCAAATGCTGTCTGGCTCGAAAGCCATAGGATTAAGTTTAATGACCGCAACCCTAGCCGCGATCGCCGCCGTGGGCCTCCAGAGCCTACGCTGGCAACAGGTCATCGACGAGGAGACCGAACCCGTCCAAGAAGAACAACGCTTAGAACTGCAACTGGCCCTTCTTGAGCAATTGCCCAGTTTAGGCTTCGACAACGCGATCGCCAGTTGGACCTTTCTACAATACCTCCAATACTTTGGCGACGAAGCCGCCCGAGACGAAACCGGCTGTCGTCTCAACTTCACCTATCTCGACCAAGTCACCCAACGAGATCCCCGTTTCTTCACCGCCTATACCTTTGTCCCCGGAGGCGTCTCCTACTGCCAAGGCGAACCCCTAAAAACCGTCGAACTGCTCGATCGCGGCTTAGAGTCCATTACCCCTAAAATCGAAGAGCAAGCCTTTGTCCTAGCCCTCCTAGAAGCCTTAGATCGCTTCCTTCTCCTCGGCGATGTCCCAGGAGCCATCAACGCCTACGAACAAGCGGCCGACTTAGCCGCCGCAACAGACAGCTACGCTGATTTTGCCCCCTACTACCGGCAAACCGCCCAATGGTTACGGGACAACCCCGACAGTCTACGCGCCCGTTTCATCGGCTGGCAAGAAGTTTACTCTAACGCCACCGATGAAAGCGTCAAAGAACGAGCTATCAGCGAACTCGAAAACCTCGGCGCACAAGTCATTCGCCAGGACGATGGTTCCGTCGAATTTCGCCCACCCCCAGACATGAACTCCTTGCCCCCCAACAACTCAAACACCGACTAACATGACCTTACCCCCCTGGCGGAGAGTTCCCCAGTCAATCTGGCGCTGGCTACAGTCAAAACGGCCCCTCTGGACTAAACTCGCCTGGGGGATTCTGGGCCTGATCTTGGCCCTAATTCTCGTCAGCGGACTGCGCGGACTTGAGGCCCTAAGCCATCGAGATGCTCCCACCGATGGCGTGTTAGTTTTAGGTGGCAGTATTCGCCGCGAAATGTATAGCGCCCAATACGCGCGATCGCACCCCCAAATTCCCATCCTCATCTCCACCGGTTCCCTCCCCCCCTGCATCTATCTCATCTTCGAACGAGACAACGCTCCCATGGACCGAGTCTGGCTCGAAAACTGCGCCTATTCAACCTTTTATAACTTCTTCTATAGCCTGCCTATCCTCGAACGTTGGCAAGTTCATCACGTCGAACTGATTACCTCAGCCAGTCATCTCCCTCGGGCCATTTGGATGGCTCGGATTAGCCTAGGATTACATGGGATCTGGGTTGAGGCCAACATCGTCCCCGAAATTGGCAGACCCGGAAACCAAGAAAGTCGCCTCAAAACCCTATTAGACGTCACACGAACCGGACTTTGGGCCGTTGTGAGTCAGATTCATTCTCCCTCCTGCGACCAACTGACGCCCCTTAGCCAGGTGGATTTAGATTACTGGGCAACAAAAGGCTTTCACTGTGAACATCAAGGACAGGTGGATTGGCAGCCGTGAACCAGTCCCGCAACTGATGAAGCACCTGCGTCATCGCCTCTTCAACCGACTCGGACAACGTGTCACCCAAACCAAAATCTTGCCCCGGAATTGAGATCAACCAAGCTTGGGGACAACGCTCATACAACCATTGCGTCATTCCCAGCAAAGATGAAGGAGTCAGATAATGTCCCATGACCGTTGGTCCCGAATCCGCACTCAACGGTTCAATCCTGAGCTCAGTTCCCGGCAACGAGGCATCAACAAATAGTGCCAAGTCCACATCAGCCAAAGATTCCGCCAGTTCCGGCGTTAACTGATGCCGAGGCAGCGATCGCACCCCCGGCAACTCCCAATCCGCCACCTCTGCTGCAATCCGCTGTCCCACCCCATCATCGCCGCGCAATAAACTACCATATCCGATCAGTAACCAAGACATCTCTGTCATCGTGACCCTATCTCCTCTCTGCCCATAAACATTAAACTAGCTAACATCGAACACCACAGTCACGAATTAACCGTCCAACTAATCCAGCCATCATTCTCCCGATTTCCCCATTCTTGACGATTAACCTCTCCCCATGAAACTTCCATTTCGGACTCTAATGAGCTGTTCGCTCCTCTTGACCCTGGTCGCCTGTCGTCAGCAAAGCGAACCCTTAACCCCAGCCCAGGTCGGAGATGCCCCCAATAGCGCCGATTTAGCCTCCAGCCGAGAGAGACCACCGGGGCTAACTCAAGCCGACTTTGAAACGCGCTTGGCCGGCGTCTGTCGGATTACCAAGATTTCCGAGGGAGACATTCCCTTGTCTGAAAAACCCGTCTTTGCCATTACCGAAGCTCCTCGCTATGACGAGCCGATCACGGACAATAGTCTCATCTTCATTCGGGATACTCCCGAGACCAATTATGACATCATTGGCAAACTTCCCGACCCTGACGCGGATCTGCGCGACGTGACCTCAGGCGATTTGAATGATACGCCCTTCATTCTCTGTTCTCATCAAACCACGAATCCCAATGATGGGGAAACCTGTTGGTATCTCAATGAAGAAGGTTGGTATGGATCGTTAGCAAGTTATGGAACTCAGGCGACCTTGTATCTTGTAGAAGCCAAAAGCCTGGATGTCATTGCCCAAACCCAACTGCAACGACCGAGCCTTGGCTGTCCCGAAACCTGGACTTTACCCGGAGACAGCCGTGAGCAAGTGCGGGATGCTGGCCCGATTGATGTCGATGAAATTCGCACCTGGCTCAATAGTTTGTCCTAAGTTTGTCCTAAGTTTGTCCTAGGGTCTCCAATTGGGCTGTTCTTCAGATAGCGATCCGACTTTGACGGGAGTTAGACTGACCATTTGACTCAAGTGATGGGGCCGGGAGTTCAAATTCCGGTTCCACCACACGCCAGAGTTGAGCCAAACGATTAGCCGGAATCGTTAAATAGAGGCGATCGCCCACCGTCAACTCAGCCCCCAATAACTCCCAACCATGGAGCGTATCGCTACTGGTTTCAAGATACAGTGGCACAAAATCACCATTGGCCGCCGCCGACTTCACATCCTGTTCTAGAAACGGGTGTTCGGGAGTGATCGTCGTGGCCATGGCAATCCAGAGATTTCCCGCCGTCATCCCACTGCCAAAAATCTGTCCCCCCAAAGCCGCCGCCGCAAAGGAGGGAGCGGCAATTTCTGTCGGACTCAGAACCGAGTTAAACTCAAACACCTCCTGAACCATCATGCCAAAATGAGCATCATGAGCGCGGACCACTACCCGCAGATCATTTTGAAGTCCCTTGGCGGTCAAAGCAATTTCGAGGTTCGTCGTATCGTCACTGCTGACAGCAAATAGGGCCTTAGCTCGGTGAATATTTGCCGTTTCCAGGGTATCTGGGAGCGTCGCATCTCCTTGAACCACAGGAATTTTCAGAGATTGGGCCGTATGCAAAAAGCGACCATTGGGATCATTCTCGATCGCCACCACATCATAGCCATTTTCCTGCAAACTCGTGGCAATCTTAATGCCAATGCCCCCTAAACCACAGACAACATAGTGATTTTCACTCGGCGTTGGGGCTGCATTCCAGAGTTTGCGGAAACTTGTTCCTAATACCCAGTCATTGAGGAGAGCATAGGCGATGCCAATCACCCCCGCCCCGGCTAACATCATGATCACCGTAAAGACTTTAATCAAAGCTGGAGCGGTTTCGGCAACCTTCTCGTTTCCGCCGGCCCCGGTAATCATGCCCACAGAAAAATAAAGGGCATCGACGGCCGTCACTTCGGCATTAATTACGGTATATGTCAAGGTGGCAATAAAAATTGTTAGAAACAAAACCAGAGTAATCGCCACACTCGACTGAATTTGCTGACGTAGGGTTTTCAACCAACGAAAAAACTGTTTTCCTCGGGCCAGCCAGGATTTATGGCGGGAGCCGATCGTCGGCTGAGTTGCAATAATCAGGCGATCGCCGACTTGCAGAGGCTGTTGACGCAACACCGCCGAAACCAAATCTAAATGAGTCTGCATCGGCAGATAATAGATCAACATCCGCGAGCGATCGTCCCAGAGTTCATCTAACGTGCGTCCTACCCAATCATGGCCATCATGGATATACTCCTCATGAATGGGCCAAGTTTGCTTAAAGAGCTGAAGTTGACCAATCGCCCGATTTCCGAACGCCGCAAACGCAAACACCGGCGCCGCTAACGCCGACACACTCATAGCCGTATGATGCTCCAGAGTCTGATTGAGTCGCTCCCCTAACCGCTGGTTGAAAAGTCGATTGACAATGCGAATATGGGGATTCAGGAGACGCGCCTGCACTAAAACCGCTAAATTGATGGCATCATCAACCATCGCCAACACCAGCGTTTGAGCCTCTTGGATGCCCGCCGCGAGAAGCGTCGAGGACGATCGCAAATTGCCCACAACCACATGATCTGTTTCCTGAGGGAGAGGCTGATCATGGATCCCGATGGCCTCAATCCCTTGCTGTCGTAGCAGTCGGAAAATTTCGTAGCCCGTCGGACCTAATCCACAGACAATAATCTGGGGTGTGCTCATTATTAAACAATGCTGAACCGCATCTGTGCCAGGTAGCTTGGGAAAGGGAGGATGGTCACAGTCAAACGTGGAATGGCTCAGAGGGACTGATGATGACTCAGACGACCTTCATCGAACCTTGACCCAACCACTCTTGACCCAACCACTCTTGACCCAATCACTGTCGGCTATTGTCCCTTAGGACCGATCGCCGTTTTGTAGCCTTGAACACTCAAACCAACCATCACATCAAAACTCCAAAAGAGCCACAGCCATGGCCGCTGAGGTGGGAAATGGCCGCATCTGGTTAGAATAGATCAGATTTACTACGATCGTGCGATCGCTGCTGTTGCTCTGTTATGGCTTTTTCTTCCGTTGTTCGTACCCTAGCTCGAACTCCTCTAACTCAAGAGCTAAGCGCCTATCTCGATCGCGATAGGCGCTTACACCTCGATGGAGTTCCTCGCTTTCCCAAGGGCCTGATGGTATCGGCCTTAGCTCAGCAGCGTCAACAGTACCTCTGTACTATCACCGCCACCCTAGAAGAAGCCGGCCGTTGGGCCGCACAACTCCAAGAAATGGGTTGGCCGGTGGTTCACTTCTACCCCACCAGTGAAGCCTCCCCCTATGACGACGGTGATGCTGATGAAATCACCTGGGGACAATTACAAGTTTTAGCCGATCTCGTCCATCTGTCGGACAGAGATCCTCACCCCTTCGCCATTGTCGCCACCCAACGCGCCCTTCATCCCCATTTACCCCCTCGCCAACACTTTCGCCAATCCTGTCTACGTCTCCACCTCGGACTTGATCTCTCCCTAGGCGCTCTCAAACGACGGTTAGCAGAACTCGATTATGAGTCAGTCTCCCTCGTCGAAAGTGAAGGACAATGGAGCCGACGCGGCGATATTATCGATATTTTCCCAGTTTCCGCTGAACTACCGCTGCGTTTAGAGTTTTTTGGCGATGAACTCGAAAAAATGCGGGAATTTGACCCCATTAGCCAGCGATCGCTTGACAAAATAGAGCAAGTTGTGCTAACGCCCCGTCAGATCAACAGTGGCCTGGCGGCTGAAATGGGTGACAATTGGCCCCAACAGGCCGGCGACTTATCTCCAAGCGCCCAAGTCGGCTTAGCCTTTGATGCCCCCGCCTCCCTTCTCGACTACTTACCCGACAACAGTCTCCTAATTCTCGATGAACCCGAAGCCTGTCAGGGCCACAGCGATCGCTGGGTTGACCATGTCGAACAAGACTTTCTCGGCCATCGCGATCGCCATCCCCAACTGAGCCCCCTGCATCGCCCCCTAAACGAAAGTCTCGCCCCCTGTCCCTTGCCACGAGTCGATTTGCGGGAATTAGTCGTCAGCGATCGCGACGCCGAAAACGACCCCGGCAAACATCTCAACCTGGCCAGTCGCCGTCTAGCCACCACCCCCCATCAATTCGCCAAAATCGCGCAAATTCTGCGACAGGAACGCGATCGCGGCTTCAATATCTTTCTCATCTCCGCCCAACCCAGTCGCACCGTGGCCCTACTCCAAGAACATGACTGTAGCGCCCAATTCCTGCCCAATCCCCGCGACTATCCCGCCGTCGATCGCCTGCAAACCCATCACATCCCCATCGCCCTCAAATACTCAGGCCAAGCCGAACTCGAAGGCTTCATCCTGCCCACCCTACGCCTCGTCATCGTCACCGATCGCGAGTTCTTCGGTCAACACGCCCTCGCCAGCCCCAGCTACATCCGCAAACGTCGTCGGGCCGCCTCCAAACAAGTTGATCCCAACCAACTACAACCGGGAGACTACGTCGTTCACCACAACCACGGAATCGGGCAATTCCTACAACTCGAAAGCCTCACCCTCAACGGCGAAACCCGCGAATATCTAGTATTACGCTATGCCGATGGCACCCTGCGCGTCGCCGCCGATCAACTCAACGCCCTCTCCCGCTACCGCCATACCGGCAGTGGCAGCCCGCAACTGAACAAAATGTCAGGCAAAGCTTGGGAACGGACGAAAAACAAAGTCCGCAAAGCCATCAAGAAAATTGCCATTGACTTATTGAAACTCTACGCCCAACGGGCCAAACAACAGGGATTTGCCTATCCTGCCGATGTTCCCTGGCAACAAGAACTCGAAGACTCCTTCCCCTATCAACCCACCCCCGATCAACTCAAAGCCACCCAAGATATTAAACATGATATGGAGAGCGATCGCCCCATGGATCGCTTAGTGTGCGGCGATGTGGGTTTTGGTAAAACTGAAGTCGCCATCCGGGCCATCTTTAAAGCCATTACGGCGGGTAAACAAGTCGCCCTACTCGCCCCCACCACCATCCTCACCCAACAGCATTATCACACCCTTAAAGAGCGCTTTGCCCCCTACCCGATTCAGGTGGGCCTGCTTAACCGCTTCCGCACCACCGAAGAACGCAAAGACATTCAGCAACGTTTAGCCACTGGGGAGTTAGATGTAGTGGTGGGAACCCACCAACTTCTGGGTAAAAGCGTAACCTTCAAAGACTTGGGCCTATTGGTGGTGGATGAAGAACAGCGATTTGGAGTGAGTCAGAAAGAGAAAATCAAAGCCCTGAAAACCCAAGTTGATGTCCTAACCTTGACGGCGACACCGATTCCTCGGACGTTGTATATGTCTCTATCGGGGATTCGTGAAATTAGCTTGATTACCACCCCGCCACCCTCCCGTCGCCCGATTAAAACCCATTTAGCCCGCTATGACTGGGAAACGATCCGAGGGGCCATCGCCCAGGAACTCGATCGCGGCGGCCAGGTGTTTTATGTGGTTCCCCGGGTTGAGGGGATTGAGGAGCGATCGGCGAAAATTCGTGAGTTAGTTCCCAGTGCTAGAATTGCGATCGCCCATGGCCAAATGGACGTGGCTCAACTCGAATCAGTCATGTTAGCTTTCAGTAATGGTGAAGCGGATGTTCTCGTTTGTACCACCATTGTTGAGTCAGGCTTAGATATTCCTCGCGTCAATACCATTTTGATTGAAGATGCCCATCGCTTTGGTCTCTCTCAACTGTATCAATTGCGAGGCCGGGTGGGGCGATCGGGCATTCAGGCCCATGCTTGGTTATTCTACAGTCAGCGTAGTCGACTCTCTCAAGCGGCTCAAAAACGCTTACGGGCCTTGCAAGAGTTTAGTCAGTTGGGATCAGGCTATCAGTTGGCCATGCGAGATCTCGAAATTCGCGGCGTCGGCAATCTGTTGGGGGCCGAACAATCGGGCCAGATGAATGCGATCGGCTTTGATCTCTATCGCACCATGCTTGAAGAAGAAATCCGTGAGATTCAAGGCCAGGCTATCCCCAAAGTCAACGATACTCAAGTCGATCTCAACCTGACGGCCTTTATCCCCAGCAACTATATCCCGGATCTCGACCATAAAATGAGCGCCTACCGTCAGGTGGCCATCGCTGACTCCTCCGAGGCCTTGCAGGCGATCGCCCTTGACTGGCAAGATTGCTACGGTCCCCTCCCGAAAGCCGCCAGCCAACTGTTGCGGGTAATGGAACTCAAACAACTGGCCAAAACCCTCGGATTTTCCCGTATCAAGCCCGAAGGAAAACAACATGTCGTCCTAGAGACACCTATGGAAGAACCAGCCTGGGGACTCTTAAAACGACATTTACCGAAACATTTACACTCCCGGTTCGTCTACGGTTCTGGGAAGGTCACCGTGCGTGGCCTCGGAGTCCTTGCGGCTGAGAAGCAACTCGATAGTCTCATTCAATGGTTAGAATGCCTACGTCCAGCCTTAGACAACGCCCAAAACTCAGCGGATTTAGCCGCCAGTGCCTCCTAGGGGGTCAGGCACATCTTGGTTCGTCCTTCCCATGGAGATGTCCTCATACAGACGTAAACCTTGCCACAACAAAATAACGCCCAAAACTTTGTTGTCTGGGGCGTTTAGGCACTCCTCACCTGAGGAGTCTCTAAACCCTAGCCATTGCTTTCAACTCCCGAGTTTGAACTCGCTTAGGGTAACGCACCATCTTGATGGTACTGGGCAAAACCCCCACCAAGCTCGCTAAGGCATCATCGGGCAAACTGTTTACCGTATCTGCATCAAAGTAATGTTCAAACTGGGCCAACAACATTTTCGCCCGTTGCAAGGGAACAGGGTTTTCTGTCAACTGTTCGGTCAGACGAATCCAATGTCGTCGAATCGAATAGGCTTTTTGCCGATCATCGTACGCTTCGGGCGCCACAAGGGCGAGATCCCCAACCGGAATCGTTCGTTGGGTTCCCACATCAAAAAAGCCCCCAACAGCCGCCCCAGGTCCGGCGAACTCTGCATGGTAGCGTTTGTAGATAATCAGGCCGTTGCGACGACGACTATCGACCGCCAACAGCTGACCGCTATTGAGCTGGGAAATAAGCTCGGCAGGTTGTGAAGACTTAACGAGGCTTCGCGACATATCAGTAACTCTCGTTTCAGGAATGGATCATGCCTTAGGTCATAGTCAGGCGGTCAAGGGGGAGGCATCTGCTCTCAGGGTAACTTAATCTGTTAAGAGATACCACGAAACTCGTACCGAAGTAGAAGGGCGACAGGAGAGATAGACCCAGACTCAATCACGGCAAAACCAGATCTGTCAGTCGGCCGAACGGTCGTGGATGATGCCAAACAGTTGTCAGTGATGAGTCGTTTAGATAATGGAACAACCCTAGATGCAATGACCTAGATGTCATGACCTTAGCATAACCTGTCCCAGAGTCAGTCCCGTCCTCATAAAATGACTGGCTACACCCTTGCCCTGATTCTATCAGAAATTTTCGTGCGGCTCCAATGTTGAGAAGTGGCATGGGGCAAGCTTAACGATCTCAGGACGATTTGACACCCTGATCGCCTCAAATGATCGCTTCAAGTCTATTATTTTTGGTCAGGAACGGATAAGGGACTTTGAGAGAAATAATTGTCGAGGTTGACCAAACCAAGTCGCTCCCCACGTTAGCTCAACTCGTCGCAGGCGGTAGCCCAACTGGGTGTACAAGGCACGAGCCGGTAGGTTGTCATCTAAAACATGCAGATAGATATCCCGGAAGCCCCACTCTAAGGCGGTTTGCTCACAAGCCATCAGGAGCTGCCGCGCCACACCGCAGCGACGGGCCTGGGGGCGAACAGCGAGGTTGGAGATGTAGGGATAACTCAACCCATTCATGCGCCATGCCGTTGTTGGAGAAGACTTCAAACTCAGCTCAACAGTTCCCAACAGCTGATCGCCTCGGGACGATAAAGGAACATTGAGGTCGTGATCAAGTCGAGGGCGATCGCCGCCATCAATGGCCACCAAACAGGCGTGGGGATGCTGGCTAGAACGCAGTCGATGGCGTAAGTCTTCATAAATTCCCAGACGAATCAGAGGCAAAAACCAGGTTCGCCAACCTTGAGTTTCATGAAAACTGGCCGCCAAAATCTCTGAAAGAGTCCGTAAATCCTGAGAGGTGGCCCGTCGGACAGCCACATCAGAAACAAGCCAACGCGAGATAGCCGCCGGATTGGGCCGTCCTTGAGAACCTGAATTCGGTTGAGAGCGTGCAGTACCAAAAAAGTTCACAGGTCTAGTCGGAGGGGATGAAGGATGCCAGCTTGAGAATCTGCGAACAGAATTTGAGGAGGCTGAACGAGTCGCAAACATTGACATGAAGTTCCATTGTAGCTGAATCGGTTAAGATGCAACGGGCAAGAGGTTCGACAACTTTCGCTATACTGACGATTGAAACCGGCCATTCAAACCGGCTACTTGGCCCTTGGTGTGAATCGAGACTTAGCTGACCTCATCAGCACAAAGTCCCTGTTGAACCCAGGTCTGCCTGCTACATCAACTGTTACCTATCTACTGTTGTTTGACCGATCTTGAATGATAGATCGCCCCCGTCGCCTCACTAAGATTTTGGTCGTGGACGATGAACCCGACAACCTTGACCTACTTGAGCGCGTTCTGTCCCCGACTTATCAGGTCCTCAGAGCCTCTAGTGGACAAGAGGCGCTGCAAACTCTATCCCGAGAACAGGATGTGGCGGTCATTGTCTCAGATCAGCGGATGCCGAAAATGACTGGAACGGAGTTCCTGAGTCTGACGGCTATGCAATATCCTGACATGATCCGCATTCTGGTGACGGCATATACGGATGTGGATGACTTGGTTGAGGCCATCAACAGTGGCAAGGTGTTTAAGTATGTCACTAAACCTTGGCACGTCGATGAGTTGCGGGCCGTCGTTCGTCAGGCGGTGGATACTCATAATGTTTTACGCACTCGCACTGAACAACTCTGTCGTACTCTGCGTCAAGAGTCGCTGCTCAATGCGGTCACCAACACCATTCGCTCACGCACCAATTATCGGCAAATTCTGCAAACCATTGTTGAAACGATGGGACAGATGTTTGAAGCGAGTTGTTGTATTCTGCGGACTTGTGATGACCCCGGTTGGACGCCTCAGTCCGCTCCCCCAAGGCGATCGCAGTTCTCCCACGCTTCGCGATCGCAGTGGTTTGGTTATGCCGGTCCCACACTCCCGGAACATCTCAAACATCCTCAGGACAGCGATCGCGACTCAGAGTCCCTTCGCCAACGCCCCAGCTTAGATCCTTGCTTAGCCCAAACCCTCTGGGAAACTGACGAAATCGTCGTCATGAGCGATTGTACTCGGGATGAACGGATACAGACTGATGAAGTGCTGCGCCGAGCCTATCAACAGGCAGACATCCGCTCAAGTCTCATTGTCCCCCTAAGCGCCCCGGTGTATCGTCATCCGACCCTATTAACCCCAGAGATTACCCCTCAGGAGTTGGCCCAAGGACCGGGAGAATTTTCCCTGGTGGCGGTTTTGGCCCTGCATCAATGCAGTCAGGGACGGATTTGGCAAGACGATGAGGTGCAATTGGTGGTCATGGTGGCCGAACAAGCGGCCCTCACCTTGGCTCAATCTCAAACCCTGGAGATGATGCAAACCCTGGCCCAGCGGGAAGCTCTGATTAACTCCATTACGACGGCGATTCGCTCAAGTCTCAATCCTCAGGATATTTTTGCCGCCATTACTGAACAACTCGGCTGTGCTTTACAGGCCGATGGTTGTGCCCTATCCCTGTGGACGCAAGAGGATGAATTTGTCGACTGTGTGGGCCTATATGAGCGGGAGCATGAAGACAGTCCTGAAGGCCGTTTACCTCAGTCGGTGGTCCCCATTGAGGGAAATCGAGTTCTACAACATCTGCTAGAGACACAACAGCCGGTGGTGATTGAGGATATGGCGGCTCAACCGACCTGGAATCAGGATTATCAACCGTTTCATCATCCGGCCCGCGCTCTGCTGGTGGTTCCTTTGCTCTGTGATGGCCGGATTATTGGCAGTATTTCCCTGCGACAAAATGAGACGCCCCGAGCTTGGCATCTGCATGAGGTGTCGCTGGCGCAAGCGGTGGCGGCTCAGGCGGCGATCGCCGTGCAACAGGCTCGACTCTATCAGAAAACGCGCCAACAGGCGGAGCGCTTATTGGTCTTAGACCGTCAAAAGACGGAGTTTTTCCAAAATGTCTCCCATGAGTTTCGCACCCCCTTAACCTTGATGATGGGACCCATGGAGGCGGCAGTGAGTCAGGGACAGGGGGTATCGTATGAGCGGGCTGAGATGGCGCTGCGCAATTGTCGCCGGCTGCTGCGGTTGGTGAATCAATTGCTGGATTTGCAACGGCTCGATGAACGGCGAATGCAGCCGAGGTTTGCTCCCTGTCAGTTTGGAGCCTGGGTTGGACAAACTTTAGAGGCATTTCGTCCCTATTGCCAACGTAAGGGGATTCGCTTACAACAACGGCTTCAGGGTCAGGTCTTGGTGTTTCTAGATCTAGATCTGTTTGAGAAGGTTCTCTATAATCTGCTCTCGAATGCCATGAAGTTTACGCCAGCGGGCGGTGAGATTGAGGTCTCGGTGGCCCAAGATGAGGAGGGGATCAGGTTGCAGGTGCGAGATACCGGAATTGGCATCGAGGGCGATCGCCTCCCCCAGTTATTTGACCGCTTTTATCAGGCCGAAGGCTCTGTCGATCGCACCTATGAGGGCAGTGGTCTCGGTTTAGCGTTGGTGAAGGAGTTGGTGCAAGTTCATGGGGGTCAGGTGCAGGTTGAGTCCCAGGTGGGCCAGGGCAGTTGTTTTACGGTGCTGTTACCCCCCGGAAGCGACCATCTCCCCCCGGAATCCTTAGCCTTAGAGGCGCGATCGCGAAGCGGGCGAGAATCGCCATCGTGTCCGCTGCCGGCCCATGACGCTGCTCGTCCTGGGGATAGCCGCTTCACGGTTGAGTTAGCGGATCTTGATTGCGATTCGGGTTCCCTGGGTGAGCGCCCCGAAAGGCTGACTCCACTGGCTTCTGAGATGGCGGATGCTCTGCCGGCCGGACTCGCTAGACCTATACCACAATCTGACACAAATGTCAAGAATGTAAATATCAAGAATGTAAATATCAAGAATACCACCGCCAATGTTGCCGCCACGATTTTGTTCGTCGAAGATAACAGTGATTTACGAGTCTATGTGGCGGGAATTCTCCAGGACGCGGGCTATCAGGCTCTCCTAGCCAGTAACGGCGAAGAAGGAACTCTTTTGGCTAAATCTCACCATCCTGATGCTATTGTTACTGATTTAATGATGCCCAAAGTCTCGGGCTTAGATTTGATTGCAGCGATTCGTGCNGATAANGACTTACAGGGAACCCCCATTGTCTTATTGACGGCGAAAGCTAACGAAGAAACCCGCCTCGAAGGCGTTGAACAGGGGGCCGATGCCTATTTATCGAAGCCGTTTAATGATCGCGAACTCCTGGCCCAAATTCGCAATTTATTGGCCCTCAAGGAACAGGAACGACAGATTAAAGACCTCAATCGCTATTTAACCCAGTCGGTGTTAACCCGTTTTCTGCCGCCGGCGTTGGTGGAAAAAGCGCGTCTCGGGGAGTTGCAATTGAATTTGACCCCGGAACCTCGCTTGGTGACGATTGTCTTTACGGATATTGTCGGCTTTACTCAGATGGCGAACCAACTGCGATCGCGCCGAGTGGCCCAAATCTTAAATCAGTATCTCTCGTCGATGAGTCAGGTGATTTTCCAAGCCGGGGGAACGGTGGATAAGTTTGTTGGCGATGCGGTGATGGCGATTTTTGGCGCACCCGAGGATATGAAGCCTGAAGTTCAGGTGCAACAAGCCATTCACGCCGCTCGCCAGATGTATGAGCGTTTGGCGACCCTGAATGCTCAATGGACCGAAGAGGGACTGACTCCAGTACAATTTCGCTGTGGGATTCATCAGGGAACAGCAGTGGTGGGAATGTTTGGCAGTGAGGAGCGATCGGATTATACGGCGATCGGTCCGAGTGTCAATATTGCAGCGCGACTTCAGGAAGTGGCCCAGCCGGGAGGAATTCTGATTTCGGCGGCGGTAGCTGATTATTTGCAAGAGTCCGAGATTACTAAGTTTCGCCCCCTACATCTCAAGGGAATTGATGAAACGGTGCTTGCATTCTCGCTCAACCCCCTGGATAATGAGTGATTCTATGAACGCCGACGGGTTACTCTATTCCCTATTCCCCATTCCCCATTCCCCATTCCCCATTCACTATTCACTAGTCTCTCATGACGGTTGCCATTGTTGTCTTAAATCAAAGAAGTGTCTCTTTGGCGCGTCGGATTGCCCAGGGTTGTGCTGATGGGGTTATTTATGGCTTAGATCGCCGCACAACGGGGGTGGATGTCTCGTTTTCGGAGTTTGGGATAACGCTGCGATCGCTGTTTGAACAGAAAACTCCCATTATTGGTATCTGTGCGGCGGGGATTCTCATTCGCACCTTAGCTCCTCTGTTGGGCAATAAGACGGAGGACCCGCCTGTGTTAGCCATCGCCGAAGATGGAAGTGCGGTGGTTCCTCTATTGGGAGGGTTACAGGGTGTGAATGACTTGGCCCGTCAGATTGCCCAACTGTTACAGGTCTCACCGGCAATTACCGCCAGTGGTGAAATTCGCTTTCAGACGACGCTTCTGGCGCCACCTCGGGGCTATCGCTTGCTGAATGACCCGGATCAGGCTAAAGGGTTTATTGCCCAGGTTTTGGCTGGGGCGACGGTGAGGTTTGAAACCCACCCCACCCCGGCAAGATTCGCCTGGGAGGGAAGTTTGCCCGAATGGCTCCAACAGAGTCGTTTACCTTGGTCTGAGTCGGGAGAACACCGGCTGGTTCTTGCCACTGAGATCAGTCCTGATGTTCGTCCGAGCGATCGCTGTTTGGTCTATGAACAACTGCCTCAACGGGGGTATTTGGCGATTGTGGGGACGGGGCCGGGATCGTTTGAGTGGATGTCGCCTCAGGTGCGGCGAACCTTGCTANAGGCGACGGATTGGGTGGGTTATCGGACTTATTTAAACTTGGTGGAATCCCTAAGATCGCCGTCGATTCAGCGTCATGAGTCTGATAATCGCGTTGAGGGCGATCGCGCGCGTCAGGCGTTGGATTTGGCGGCTACCGGGCGACGGGTGGTGTTAGTCTCGTCGGGAGATCCGGGGATTTTTGCCATGGCGGCGGCGGTGTTTGAGGTCTTGGAAACGGCAGATAACCCAGGTTGGCAACAGGTCGAGATTGAGGTCTGTCCGGGAATTTCAGCAATGCAGGCGGCGGCGGCTCAGGTGGGTGCGCCTTTAGGTCATGATTTTGTGGTGATGTCCCTCTCGGATATTCTCAAGCCTTGGTCGGTGATTGAGTCGCGGTTGCAGGCGGCGGCCCAGGGGGATTTTGCGATCGCCCTCTATAATCCCGTCTCCAAGCAACGTTCTTGGCAGTTAGACCGGGCGCGGGAGCTACTTCTGGAGTGGCGATCGCCCGCTACGCCAGTGGTTTTGGCTCGCAATTTGGGGCGAACGGGGCAACAGGTGCGGGTGAAGCTGTTGGCAGAGTTAACGGCTGGGGATGCGGATATGCGGACGGTGATTTTAATCGGATCGAGTCAGACGCGCCAAGTGCGATCGGGAGAGGGCCGACCTTGGGTGTATACGCCTCGAACCTATGATGGGTGACCGTCTGAGACCAATCACACCGAAAATTGTTGCACAGGTTACATAACCATGCTATTATATAAATGTAGTTAAAGATATAGCACGAGCCATACTCAACCTGACTTCGGCAATACTCGCCCAATTGTAAGGTTCTTTAAACCCAAGTGTCCTGATTTGTATGACGACTGCTATACAAGGACATCAATCATGTTAAAACGCTTAAATCTCACCATCCTCTCTCTGCTTTGTGTCTCCTTAATCTCCGCAGCGCCGTCTCGGGCTGAATCACCGGAGAAAGGGATTTCGGCCGTTGACTTAGTCCAACTGGCCCGCAATGGCTATCTCCAAGATCAGGGAATCGCTCAATTCAATCAACTTTCGTCGGATTACAATAGTGGCCAGGTTTGTGCTGAAGATGTCGTTGAGGCGGCGATCGCCGATGATCGCTTATCTCCTGAAACCCTCACCGATGATGGCTATTTGGCGACAGTTGACCATTGTTTAGATCATCTCGACGACTAGATTCTCGGCAACCCCTAGACTGAATCACAAGAGCAAGAGGCGAGACGTTAAAGCATCGGAGCGGTCATCGCTGGATAGACAAAGCACTCACTCATTTGAGGCAGACGTTCGTAATCCTTACTCAAATGTCGGTGCTTTGCGACTCTCGCCCAACACCATTTAGACTGAGGTGGAATCGGCAAGATTGGCAGCCTAAGAGAAGACAACAATTTAACAACCCCCAGACCATTCAACGAATTATTACCCGTGTCACAGGGGTGAATCCCTCCCGCATTGATGGCGAACTCAGCGCCAATGGAAACGCCGATTTTATCCTCGTCGTTGACCGTCTCCGCCCCCGTGGGGGTACAGTTTGGCCAGACGCCTGGAGCCATTGTCAATCGCTCAGTCGCCGTTGACGAGATGGCAACGCTTTGAGGATTAGGGGGAGGATTAGGGGGGGGGGGGGGGGGGGGGGGGCGATCGCTCGATGGCAATATAAACCCAAATAGGACCCGAACCCCTCGGCAGGAGATCTCTGAATCTGAGACGGTATCTTTGATGGAGACAACCACTTAGATCATGACAGCCAATGGCCAGGTGTCTTTGGTCGCACCAACGCCTAATTCTCCTCTATTTTCGACTGATTCCTGCCGTTAGCGGATCGGTAACGTCAACTTCA
>P_2C_Liq_1_UnCtyDRAFT_1000373_pt1 | contig 19499 bp, 13 predicted proteins | sample Pon2CUnioCityCA_2_FD_10234 | JGI IMG/M metagenome (IMG submission 10234) | reverse complement strand
TTCCAGGAGAAAATCCTTTATGTATGGTTAATTTAATTCCGAAATCAGCATTTGCCTCAATCAGCATTTTTTTAACTACTGCACTTGCAGCATTTTTATCAACATTGTATGTTAAGTTAGCACCAGTAATATTGGTGATTTCTACTCCTTTATGAGGAGTTTTTACAAACGTCATCTCATCACCAATTTCATCAACTGCAAACCCTAAAGAGTCGAATCCGCAAGAAACGTTGGCAACTGTAGCCGGAGCAAATATTTTTAAATAATCCATTTTTTTTAGTTCGCAGTCAACAGTCTTCAGTAAGCAGTCAGTTTTTTACTGAATACTGCTCACTGAATACTGCTTACTTATTTATTAGCAATTCTAATTACATCTGCAAAAATACCAGAAGCAGTAACATCTGCACCTGCACCTGCTCCTTTTATGATTAGTGGGTTTTCTGGATATCTGTCTGTAAAAAATAAAACAATATTATCACTACCTTCTAAATTGTAAAAAGGATGATCTGATGGAATGTGTTGTAAACCAACATTTGCTTTTCCATCTATAAATTCTGCAACGTATTTTAAACGACAATCTTTTTCTGCAGCAGCTTTGTAAATTTCTTGAAAACCTGTTTCGTTTTTAATTAAAGATGCGTAAAAATCATCATTATTAGTTGTTTCTAAACTTTCTTTTGGTAAAAATGCATTGTTATGAATGTCTCCCAATTCTAATTGATAACCACTTTCTCTGGCTAAAATTAAAATCTTTCTTGCTACATCAACACCACTTAAATCAATTTTAGGATCTGGTTCTGTATACCCTTCTTTTTGAGCTTGCACAACAACATCATGAAACGTAGTTTGTTTATCGAAATTGTTGAAAACAAAGTTTAAACTCCCTGATAAAACTGCTTGAATTTTATGAATTTGATCACCAGAGTTTACTAAGTTTTTCAAGGTATCTATAATTGGTAAACCTGCACCTACATTTGTTTCAAACAAGAAAGAAGCATTATATTTTTTAGAAACTTCTTTTAAAGTTTTATAATTTTCGAAATCTGAAGCACAAGCAATTTTATTACAAGTAACTACAGAAATACTATCTCTTAGATATTTTTCATAAACTTCAGAAACTTTTTGATTTGCTGTATTGTCTATAAAAACACTGTTTCTTTGGTTAGATGCTTTTACTTTTTGATGAAAACTTTCTAAAGTTGCTGGCTCACCGTTTTGTAAATTTTCTTTCCAATTTTTTAAGTTGATACCAGAATTATCAAAAAACATTTTTCGTGAATTTGAAATGCCAATAACTCTAATGTTCAATTTTAAATTTTGTTTTAAGAATTTTTTCTGTTGATGCAATTGCGCTAAGAAACGCTCGCCTACGTTACCAACACCAGTTACAAATAGATTTAATTGTTTAATTTTTTCTTCAAAAAACTGTTCGTGTAAGGTGTTTAATGCTTTTTTAGCATCATGTTTATTAATAACTGCAGATATATTTTTCTCTGATGAACCTTGAGCAATAGCTCTAACATTAACATTATTTCTTCCAAGAGCACTAAACATCTGTCCGCTTAAACCTTGGTAGTTTTTCATACTTTCACCAACAACAGCAATAATTGCCAAATCATTTTCTACAAGAACAGGTTTTATTTTTTTTCTCTCAATTTCTACACTAAAAGTTTCGTCTAAGAGTTCTTTGGCTTTATTGGCATCAGAATCATAAACACCCACGCAAATAGAATGCTCTGATGAAGCTTGAGTGATAAAAATCACGTTAATTTCAGCTTGAGAAAGTGTTTCAAACAAACGTTTTGAAAATCCAGGAATACCTATCATTCCTCCACCTTCTAAAGTAATAAGACTAATATCTTCTATATGAGAAATTCCTTTAACTTCATTTCCGTTTTTAGGATTTTTAGAAATTAAAGTTCCATGATTTTCTGGATCAAATGTATTCTTTATTCTAATTGGAATCTCTTTTCTTAAGGAAGGCTGAATTGTTGGTGGATACAATACTTTTGCACCAAAATGAGACAATTCCATAGCTTCTTCATAAGAAATTTCTGGAATTGCAAAAGCTTGTTTTACTACTCTTGGATTTGCAGTATACATACCACTAACATCTGTCCATATTTGTAATTCATCAGCATCTAAAGCTGCAGCATAAATTGCTGCTGAAAAATCAGAGCCACCTCTGCCTAAAGTAGTCGTTTCTCCATCAAAATTAGAAGAAATAAATCCTCCTAAAACCGTTACTTGATGTGGATTGTTTTTAAAAAAATTAGTTATATTGTTGTTAGTTTTTTCAAAGTTTACCTGAGCATTTAAATAATTATTATTTGTAATAATTAAATCTCTACTATCTTGGTGAGTTGCATCTAACAATTCTTTAGCAGCGTTTGCAATTATATAAGAAGATAAGCGCTCTCCTAAACTTGAAACTTTTGCTAAAGTTTTGTTTGATAATTCTTGCAACAGAAAAATACCTTCGTATATCGATAATAATCTGTTAAATAAATAGGTTACTTCTTCAGAAACTTCTTTTTTGTGCTTTACAATTAAATCGTTAACAACTTCAAAGTGTAACTCTTTAATATTTTCTAAGATTTCTTTTGCACTTGTAATATCCTCTAAGGCAGTATTTGCACCTGCCAATAAATTATTAGTTGTTTTTCCAAAAGCAGAGACAATAACTGCTACTTTTTGGCCTTTTGCTGTTTTAGCAACAATGTCTAAAACTTGTTTTATGTTTTCTGAATTTGCTACTGATGAGCCTCCAAATTTTAATACTTTCATTTGTAATGAATAGTTTGTGTAATTAAATTTTTATTAATTTTGTTTCGTTTTTATGAAACAATAGATAACCTTTTATGATATGAATATAATATAACCCCTAAAGGGTAATTGTTGTAGTTGTGCGAGTAATAGTGCGCATAGAAGTAACCACTACAGCAGTGGTTATAGTTGAGTTGATATGAGAATTTGAATGATTCACGAGACAAAAATAGCAGTATTATTTAATTTTTGACCTTTTAATGGTAATTATTTCTTGATTTTAACTAATTTATATTAATTTGTTAAGAAATAGGTATTTCAAATATAGTTTTAATACTACTTGGCTAGTTGATTTGTTTTTTCTTTAATAATTAGAGCAATAGATTTGTTTTGAATTTTACTTTCTAGCCAAGATAAAATATCTAAATATAGGAACGCTCTTTTTTCATAAGGATGATTTTCGAATACTTTTAATTTTGCGTGAATTTTCTTGAATTCAGTCTTAATTTCATGCGGAAAAACATCACTTAAATCTCTAATAGATGTCAAGAAAACTTTTTGAACCTCTTGTAAGTTCTCCATTTTCAGTAAGAACTTGTAGGTGTCTAAAAACTGTCTTTCTAAATCATAATCTAAACCACATTCATAATGTGCAATTAGATTTAAAATACGAGCAAAACACTGTAAATCTTCGGCAGAACCTAGGTTTTTTGAGCGAATAATTTTTTGAAGGTAAGCAATGCACAATTTGTTTTTACCCATACCAAAATACAAACAAGCAATTTTGTAATATAGTAAAACTACATAATGATTGTCGAGTCTGTTTTTGTACTTTTCAATTTTATTGTTAATAACATCCACTAAATACTCTCCTTTTTCAAAAGAACCTTCTAAGAAATGTAAATGCAATTTATTAGAATAGAAATACAAAAAGATTAATAATTCTGTATTGGTATTCATAGGAATTGACTTCTGGTCAATTTCAGACTCAAATTGTATCAATTCCCTTTTAAAAGTTGTCCTTTTTTTTACTAAAAAAGAGGCTTCTAATAAATAATTTTTTGACTTTAAGTAAAAAACAGGATGAAGGTTAATCAATTTTTGACTGTCAAATAAATCAACACATTTCCTAGCATATTTATAACTCAATAAAAAATCCTGTACCAAGAAACTATGCCATAAATGTGCTTTATTTAACCACAACCTTTCACGAAAACCTAATTTTTGATAATCATATTTAGGCATCCTATCGTTAAAATAATTTTCGATAAATTTTAACTCTTCTTCATTTTTTACATAGCCATTTTGTAATAAGTGGCTATACAGTTGAAGTGATAAATTAGACAGTTTACTAGCAATTACATTTTGCTGACTTAAATCTTTTGCCTGTATTGAAAGTTGATCTGCTCTATTGCTTAAACTTCTGGTAATGTATTGTGTTTCAATTACTTTTTCGAGTTCAACAATTTCATAAGCAATGTTTTTCTCTTCATTTTCTAAAGCCATGTTTTTAGCTTTATCGAGAAGTTTTAAACTTTGTTTATACAATCCTTTTTGATATAAAACCGTTGCAAAATCTAATTGCTCTCTAATCTGAATCCTAACATTTTTATGTGCAGGATTCAATCGCAAACTAATTAGAATTTGTTTGTATAAATGTGCTTTTAAGTTTGATAATTGTTGCTTGGATACAATTCCGCTTCCAATAATCACTTTTTCATCATACGTTTTTAATTTCTCTAAAAACTTAAATAACGAGAAGAATTTAGCATCAACATTACCACCTAATCTGCCTACATAGAGGTTAAATTGTCTCTTTTCTGATTTAGTTAAAGACTTAATTAAAACAAAAAGAGCATCATTTTGTTGATTGGCTGATGTAACAATTTTACTCATAAAAAACTGAAAATAAAGTATTTATGTTTTCTTTGACGGAATTAGAAATCGTTTGGAATGGTAAAAATAACTATTTATTTTAATCTCTATACATACATTTGATATATATTAAGATAATCTTTACAGAAATTATGCAAGATAATAAGGTTCAAATTTTTGATACTACATTAAGAGATGGAGAGCAAGTCCCTGGTTGTAAGTTAGATACTAAGCAGAAATTAGTAATTGCTGAAAGATTAGACTTACTAGGAGTAAATGTTATTGAGGCAGGTTTTCCAGTATCAAGTCCAGGTGATTTTAATTCTGTATCAGAAATCGCAAAAATAGTAAAAAATGCAACAGTTTGTGGTTTAACTAGAGCTGTAGAAAATGATATAAAAGTAGCTGCAGAAGCTTTAAAATTTGCAAAGTACCCAAGAATTCATACAGGAATTGGTACAAGTGATTCTCATATTAAATTTAAATTTAAATCATCAAGAGAAGCTGTAATTGAAAGAGCTGTAAAAGCAGTTTCATACGCAAAATATTTTGTGGAAGATGTTGAGTTTTATGCCGAAGATGCTGGTAGAACAGATAATGAATACCTAGCAAGAGTTTGTGAAGAGGTGATTAAGGCAGGAGCTACTGTTTTAAATATTCCAGATACAACAGGATATTGTTTGCCTGAAGAGTATGGGGCTAAAATGAAATATTTGCGTGAAAACGTAAAAGGAATAGAAAATGTAATTCTTTCTTGTCACTGTCATAACGATTTAGGTATGGCTACTGCCAACTCAATTTCTGGTGTCATTAATGGTGCTCGTCAAATTGAGTGTACAATTAATGGTATTGGAGAACGTGCAGGAAATACAGCTTTAGAAGAAGTTGTAATGGTGTTAAAACAACATCCATATTTAAACTTAGAAACTAGTATTAATACAAAACTTTTGTATGATACAAGTATAATGGTTCGTGAAAGTATGGGAATGCCAGTGCAACCTAATAAAGCAATTGTTGGAGCAAATGCTTTTGCACATAGTTCTGGAATTCACCAAGATGGAGTTATCAAAAATAGAGAGACATATGAAATTATGGATCCTGAAGATGTTGGAGTTACCGAAAGTGCTATTGTGTTAACAGCAAGAAGTGGTAGAGCAGCATTAGCTTACAGATCAAAAAAAATAGGTTATGAACTCACCAAATTACAATTGGATGTTGCATATCAAGAGTTTTTAAGAACTGCTGATCAACAAAAAGAAGTAAAAGATGAAGACATTCATAACATAATGAAAGAAGTCAATAAATCATCTAAAATAGCAATAGCTTAAAAAAACAATCAATTAAAAGTAACTTTGTCTTCATAGGTAGTTGAGAGTTTTAAATAGAATAATTTAAAATAAACAGCTACCTTTGATAAGATAAAACTAGTTTAAAATGAAATATACATTTGCAGTACTTCCTGGAGACGGAATTGGTCCTGAAGTTACCAATCAAGCAAAGAAAGCATTAGATGCTGTTGCTGAAGTGTATGACCATATTTTTTTATACAAAGAAGCTCAAATGGGAGCTTGTGCTATAGATAAAACAGGAGTTCCTTTACCAGAAGAAACTATAAAAATCTGTAAAGAAGCAGACGCAATTTTATTTGGTGCTGTTGGTGATCCAAGATTTGATAATGATCCTACAGCTAAAATAAGACCAGAACAGGGTTTAATGGAGTTAAGACAAGAGTTAGAGCTGTTTTGTAATACAAGACCAGTAAAAGCATATCAAAAATTATTAAAAAATTCTCCACTTAAAAAAGATATCATAGCTGGCACAGATATCGTTATTTTTAGAGAGTTAACAGGTGGTATTTACTTTGGAAGAAAAGAATTAAGTAAAGATAAAAAAGTAGCTTTTGATGGATGTCAGTATTCTGTAGATGAAATTACAAGAATTACACATTTGGCTTTTAAAGAAGCTCAAAATAGAAAGAAAAAAGTTACACTGATTGATAAGGCAAATGTTTTAGAAACGTCAAGACTTTGGAGAAAAACAGTTACTCAAATAGCAAAAGAATATAAAGATGTAACCTTAGATTTCATGTTTATAGATAACGCTGTGATGCAAATTGTAATGAATCCAAAACAGTTTGATGTTATCTTAACAGAAAATCTTTTTGGTGATATTATATCTGATGTAGCTACTGTTATTGGTGGTTCAATTGGGATGCTTGCATCAAGTTCTATTGGAGATAAATATGCTTTATTTGATCCTATTCACGGAACCTATTCTCAAGCAAAAGGTAAAGAGATTGCAAACCCTCTAGGTTCAATATTGTCTGCAGCTATGATGTTGGAATACTTAGGTTTAGAAGAAGAAGCAGATGCAATTCAAAGAGCTGTGGATAAATCTTTAGATCTAGGAATTACAACACAAGATTTAAAAGCCAAAAATCAAACAGCAGCGTTAACTTCAAAAATTGGAGATTTTATAGCTGATTATATTCAGAATCAAGAAGATAGTAATATGAATTTTAAGAATATTCATATGGGACAAAGCACAATAATTTAAAATATTTAAAAACTTATTTGGAAAATCTTTTTTAATTTTCAAATATTTGAGCAGAAAATGAAAAAACAAATTGTAAATATTATTTCTATTATCGTAGTCATCGTAATTATTACGATATGATAAGGAAGTGATATTTATAAATAATATTTTAATAAAAACCTTCCTGTAAAATGGAAGGTTTTTTATTGCATTTATTTCAACAATTGAACATCATATTAGAGAGGGGTTAATATATTGAAAAACAATATTTTATATGTTTTTTTTAACACTTGAAAGTAAAGAATTGTATTGAATTTTATGCAATGAAAATAGCGAAATAGAATAATTTAGTCAACAAAACGAAGAAATCATTAAATGAAACTAAACAAACACAGTAGCAGATTAACGCAAGACGAATCTCAACCAGCATCACAAGCAATGTTGTATGCAGCAGGTTTATCAGATGAAGATATGCAAAAAGCACAAATAGGTATTGCGAGTACTGGTTATGATGGTAATCCGTGTAATATGCATTTAAACAAGTTGAAAGACGAAGTCAAAGTAGAATGTAATATTGCTGATATGGTCGGTTTGGGATTCAATACAATTGGCGTTTCTGATGGAATTTCTATGGGAACTTCAGGGATGAATTATTCGTTAGTTTCTAGAGATATTATTGCAGACTCTATGGAAACTGTAATGAACGCACAAAGTTATGATGCTTTAGTTGCTATTGTTGGATGTGATAAAAATATGCCAGGAGCAATTATGGCAATGCTGCGTTTAAATCGCCCATCAATAATGATGTATGGTGGTTCTACAGCTTCAGGAAAATATAAAGGGAAAAAACTAAACATTGTTTCAGCTTTCGAAGCACTTGGGCAAAAAGTAGCAGGAGAAATTGATGAAGCAGAATATAAAGAAATTATAAAAAGAGCCATTCCAGGAGCAGGAGCTTGTGGAGGTATGTATACTGCAAACACAATGGCGTCAGCTATAGAGTGCATGGGTTTTGCTTTACCTTACAATTCATCTATTCCAGCAGAAAATCCGAATAAATTATCTGAAGCAGAAAGAACCGCAAGAGCTATTAAAAATTTATTAGAATTAGACCTAAAACCTTTAGATATTATTTCTAAAAAATCTATCGAAAATGCAATCACTTTAGTAAATGCGTTAGGTGGTTCTACAAATGCTGTATTACACTTTTTAGCTATTGCACACGCTGCAGATATTGATTTTTCTTTAGAAGATTTTCAAAGAGTTTCGGATAGAACTCCTTTAATTGGTGATTTAAAACCTTCAGGAAAATATTTGATGGAAGATGTTCACGGTATTGGAGGGATTCCTGCAATCATGAAATATTTATTAGAAAATGGATATTTACATGGAGATTGTATGACTGTTACTGGTAAAACCTTAGCAGAAAATTTAGCTGATGTTGAGGCAATCGAATTTGAAGAGCAAGATATTGTTTATCAAAAAGAAAATGCATTAAAAAAATCTGGAAATTTACAGATTTTATACGGTAACCTTGCTGAAGAAGGTGCTGTAGCAAAAATTTCTGGAAACGAAGGTTTATTGTTTGAAGGAAAAGCAGTAGTTTATGATGGTGAACAAGCTGCAAATACAGGAATTTCTAATGGAGAAGTAGAAAGAGGAGATGTAGTCGTCATTAGATATGTAGGTCCAAAAGGAGGTCCTGGAATGCCAGAAATGTTAAAACCAACTTCGTTAATTATGGGAGCAGGTTTAGGAAAATCTGTTGCGTTAATTACAGATGGTCGTTTTTCTGGAGGTACTCATGGTTTTGTTGTTGGTCATATAACGCCAGAGGCCATTAATGGTGGTACAATAGGATTGATTGAAACCGGAGATAAAATAAGAATTAGTGCAGAAGATAATTCTATCAATGTCTTAATTTCTGATAAAGAACTGGCCGAAAGAAGAGCAAAATGGACAGCTCCTGAGCCAAAACACAAAAAAGGAATTTTATACAAATACGCAAAAACAGTAGCTTCAGCATCTAAAGGGTGTGTTACTGATTTGTAATTAATAAGTCTGTCATTCCTGCGTAGGCAGGAATCTCATATATAAAAAACAAAATATGGATACACAAACCATAAAAACAGCAAAAAAAGCTACCAAAACTACAGATCGTATTTCTGGTAGTGAGGCAATTGTGAGATGTCTAATAGAAGAAGGAGTAGATATTTTATACGGATATCCAGGAGGAGCAATCATGCCTGTTTATGATGAATTGTACAAGTATCAGGGTAAAATTCACCATGTGTTAACACGTCATGAACAAGGAGCCACACACTCTGCTCAAGGTTATGCAAGAATTTCAGGAAAAGTAGGTGTAGCAATGGCTACTTCTGGTCCAGGAGCCACTAATTTAATTACGGGTATTGCAGACGCACAAATAGATTCTACACCAATGGTGTGTATTACAGGTCAAGTACCTTCGCATTTATTAGGTTCAGATGCATTTCAAGAAACAGATATTGTTGGTATTTCTACACCAGTTACAAAATGGAATTGTCAAGTTACCAAAGCAGAAGATATTCCAACAGCGATTGCAAAAGCTTTTTACATTGCAAAAAGTGGAAGACCAGGTCCTGTTTTAGTAGATATTACTAAGGATGCTCAGTTTAATGAATTTGATTTTTCTTATGAAAAATGTACACAAATAAGAAGTTATAATCCTATACCTGAAACAAATATTGATAAAGTTGAAGAAGCTGCAAGTATTATAAATACAGCAAAAAAACCATTAATTGTTTGGGGGCAAGGTGTTATTTTAAGTGAAGCAGAAGAACAGTTGAAAGCTGTTGTTGAAAAAGCAGGAATTCCTGCAGCTTGGACCATTTTAGGGGCTTCAGCCATTCCAACTTCTCATCCATTAAATGTGGGTATGGTTGGTATGCATGGAAATTATGCCCCAAATATGTTAACCAATGAGTGTGATGTTTTAATTGCCATTGGGATGCGTTTTGACGATCGTGTAACAGGTAGTTTAGATACGTATGCAAAACAAGCAAAAATTATACATTTTGAAATTGATCCTGCTGAAGTTGATAAAAATGTAAAAACGGATGTTGCAGTTTTAGGTGATGCTAAAGTAGGTTTAGAAATGTTGTTACCATTATTAAATGAAAATAAACATACGGATTGGTATCAAAAATTTAAAGATTTATACCAAATAGAATACGATAAAGTCATTAAAAACGATTTATATCCAACAAAAGAAGGTTTAACCATGGCTGAGGTGTTGAAAGAAATCAACATACAAAGTGAAGGAAAAGCTGCTATTGTTACGGATGTTGGTCAACATCAAATGGTAGCTTGTAGATATGCAGATTTTAATGTATCCAAAAGTAATATTACTTCTGGTGGATTAGGAACCATGGGCTTTGGTTTGCCAGCAGCAATTGGTGCAAAAATGGCAGCTCCAGAACGTGAAGTTGTTTCGATTTCTGGTGATGGTGGTTACCAAATGACCATTCAAGAATTGGGTACTATTTTTCAACAAAAAGCAGCTGTAAAAGTTGTGGTGTTAAACAATGATTTCTTAGGGATGGTTCGTCAATGGCAACAGTTATTTTTTGACAAACGATATGCATCCACAGAAATGGTAAATCCTAATTTTGTGGCAATTGCAGAAGGATATTATATCAAAGCAAAAAAAGTGACAAAACGAGAAGAATTAGCGCCAGCAGTAAAAGAAATGATGGAGAGTAAAGAAGCGTATTTCTTAGAAGTTTGTGTAGAAAAAGAAGATAATGTATTTCCTATGATTCCATCAGGAGCAAGTGTTTCAGATATTCGTTTAGAATAAGAAGTTTTAAGAAATGTCACTTCGAGTTATTTTTTGAAGAATGAAAAAAATAGTGTCGAGAAGTTATAAATAAGAAAAGAGAATAAAGAACAAAGAGTAAAGAGAAGAGTGGAAACTTTTAAACTTTAAACTTTTAAACTTTGAACTTAATTATGAGTACAGAAGAAAAACAATTATATACAGTATCTATTTATACTGAGAACAATATTGGATTGTTGAACAGAATTTCAGCAATTTTTCAAAGAAGACACATCAATATAGAGAGTTTAAATACTTCACCTTCAGAAATAGAGGGAGTTTCTAAATTTACAATTGTTGTAAATATGGATGAGGTAAACATCAAAAAAATTATTGGTCAGATAGAAAAACAAGTAGAAGTAATTAAAGCGTATTATCACAATCTTGATGAAATTATTTATCAAATTGCGGGCTTGTTTAAAATTAAATCAGAATTATTATTTGAGGAACGCCAAATTCAAAACATCATTAAAGAAAGTAATTCGAGAATCGTAACTGTAAATAGAGAATTTTTTGTGCTAGAAAAATCAGGAAAAAAAGAGGAAATAGTTGAGTTATACAATCAATTAGCTCCTTTTGGAATTATGCAGTATACACGTTCTGGACTTATAGCAGTTACCAAAGAAGAAATGAAAATATCATCGCTTTTACAAGCAATCAAAAACAATTAAATAAACAACAATGTCAAATTATTTTAACACATTAACATTAAGAGAAAAATTAGAGCAATTAGGAAAATGTCGTTTTATGGACGCTTCAGAATTTGAAGATGGTGTAAACGCATTAAAAGGCAAAAAAATTGTTATTGTGGGCTGTGGTGCACAAGGTTTAAATCAAGGTTTAAATATGAGAGATTCTGGTTTAGATATTTCTTATACCTTAAGACAAGCAGCAATTGATCAAAAAAGACAATCTTACATAAACGCAACTTCTAACGATTTTGCAGTAGGTTCTTATGAAGAAATGTTGCCTACAGCAGACTTAGTTATCAATTTAACGCCAGATAAACAGCACACCAATGTAGTAAATGCAGTGATGCCTTTAATGAAAAAAGGAGCTACTTTATCGTATTCTCATGGGTTTAATATTGTAGAAGAAGGCATGCAAATCCGTAAAGATTTAACCGTAATTATGGTGGCACCTAAATCTCCAGGATCGGAAGTTCGTGAAGAATTTAAAAGAGGATTTGGAGTACCAACATTAATTGCAGTTCACCCAGAAAATGATCCAGAAAATAAAGGTTGGGCACAGGCAAAAGCGTATGCAGTAGCAACTGGTGGACATACAGCAGGTGTTCTAGCATCTTCTTTTGTTGCTGAGGTAAAATCTGATTTAATGGGAGAGCAAACTATTTTATGTGGTTTGTTACAAACAGGTGCAATTTTATCTTTTGACAAAATGGTTGAAGAAGGAATTGATGCAGGTTACGCAGCAAAATTAATTCAGTATGGTTGGGAGACAACAACTGAAGCTTTAAAGCATGGAGGAATTACGAATATGATGGACAGATTGTCTAATCCTGCAAAAGTAGAAGCATTCCGTTTATCAGAAGAATTAAAAGACATTATGCGTCCATTGTTCCAAAAACATATGGATGATATTATGACTGGCCATTTTTCTAAAACAATGATGGAAGATTGGGCAAATGATGATGTAAATTTATTAACTTGGAGAGCTGCAACAGGAGAAACTGCTTTCGAAAAACAAGAAATAACTTCAGATGAAATTTCTGAGCAAGAATATTTTGATCACGGAACTTTATTAGTTGCTTTTGTAAGAGCTGGTGTAGAATTGGCTTTTGAGGCAATGACAGAATCAGGTATTATTGATGCTTCTGCATACTATGAATCTTTACACGAAACTCCTTTAATTGCTAATACAATTGCAAGAATGAAGTTAGCTGAAATGAACCGTGTAATTTCAGATACTGCAGAATATGGTTGTTATTTATTCGATCATGCTTGTAAACCTTTGTTAACTGATTTTATGAAAACAGTTTCTACAAACGTAATTGGTAAAAAATTCTCAGATTCCAATGAGGTAGACAACCTAGAATTAATTCGAATTAATAAGATTATTAGAAACCATCCAGTTGAAAAAGTAGGGGAAACGTTAAGAGCTTCTATGACAGCAATGAAAGTGATAAAATCTGCATAAATAACATAAAGATTTTTAAATTTACAAAACCTGTCAGAAATCAAAATCTGACAGGTTTTCTTTTTATATTCGAAAGATGCAAAACAAACAAACCTATTTTCCAACTTTAGAAAACGTAAAGGCTGCTGCTAAAAAATTAGAAGGTGTTGCTTACAAAACGCCACTAAACCAAAACAGCAATCTTTCAAAAGAATTCAATGCCAATATTCTTTTTAAAAGAGAAGACTTGCAAATTGTACGTTCATATAAAATTAGAGGAGCTTACAACAAAATGTCTTCTTTAAATGATGATGAAAAACTACGAGGAATTGTTTGTGCAAGTGCAGGAAATCATGCACAAGGGGTTGCTTTGTCGTGCAAATTGTTAAAAATAAAAGGCACTATTTTTATGCCATCTCCAACACCGAACCAAAAAATTAATCAGGTTAAAATGTTTGGAGAAAACTTTGTAGAAATAATTATTGAAGGAGATACTTTTGATGATGCCTCAAATGCTGCAAAATTAGAATGTGACTTAAAAAAGAAAACATTTATTCATCCTTTTGATGATGAAAAAGTCATAGAAGGTCAAGCAACAGTGGGTTTAGAAATTTTAGAACAAACACATCAAAAAATCGATTATGTATTTGTTCCCATTGGTGGTGGTGGTTTGTCTTCGGGATTATCAGTAGTATTTAAAAATCTATCACCTGAAACAAAAATTATTGGTGTAGAGCCAGAAGGAGCACCTTCTATGCAAATATCCATCAAAAATAAAGAGAATACTTTTTTAGATAAAATAAACCCTTTTGTAGACGGAGCTGCAGTAAAAAAAGTCGGCGATTTAAATTTTGCCATCTGTCAGCAAAATTTACACAAAGTTATTACAGTGCCTGAAGGTAAAGTATGTCAAACTATTTTAGATTTATACAACAAAGATGCTATTGTAGTAGAACCTGCAGGTGCTTTAAGCATTGCTGCTTTAGATTTTTTTGCTGATGAAATTAAAGGCAAAAATGTAGTTTGTGTGGTTAGTGGAAGCAATAATGATATAACCAGAACTGCAGAAATTAAAGAAAGAGCTTTGTTGTATGCGAATTTGAAACACTATTTTATAGTAAAATTCCCACAAAGAGCAGGTGCTTTAAAAGAGTTTGTGGTAGAAATTTTAGGACCTAATGATGATATTACTCATTTTGAATACACTAAAAAAAGTAACAGAACAAATGGTGCAGCAGTTGTGGGGTTAGAGTTAAAATCATCTAAAGATTTAGAACCTCTAATTAAAAGAATGAAAGCAAATAATTTCTTTGGCGATTACTTAAATGATAAACCAGATTTGTTTCAATTTTTGATATAAATTAGAACTTAAATAAAATCACTTCACAAGTTTTATAAATAATAATTCTATTTTCTTTCATTGAATAATATCACACAGTTTTAGAGTACTTGTTTATTACTTTTATTGCACAATAGTTAGTTATATTTTTAGATATAAATTTGATTATAATAGAAAAGAAATAGTATAAATCTAATTTTTGTGCTTTTTTTACAAAAAAGCAATTTTTAAAATATATACAACAACAAAATTAGATTTCAAAGTAATTCATTTGCGACGTTATTAATAAATTTCTTTGGATTCTTAGTCAATTAATTAAAGTTTAAACATACAATATGAAACCATTTTATAAAAGTCGAACGTTTTTAATATTTTCTTTTTTATGTATAACTTTTGTCTCATTAGTACAAAGTCAGAGAAAGTATCAAAAAGATAGTATTCATAGCCTTGATAGAAAAAAACCAGCACGTGTTATTCCTGGAAATACGATTGCATTAACACCTCCTTCAGATGCAATTATTCTTTTTGATGGAACAAACCTAAATCAATGGGAAGCAACTAATTTTTTTATTACAGATAATAAAACAATGGTAGCTGCAAAAGGAGGTATAAAGTCCAAACAAGCTTTTGGTGATGTACAAATACATATTGAGTGGAAAGTAAATGATACCATAAACCCAAATGGACAAAAAGGGGCAAATAGTGGATTATTTCTTATGGATAGATATGAAGTACAAATTTTAGAGAGTTTTGTAAATACTACTTATGCTGATGGGCAAGCAGGGGCAATGTATGGGCAATTTCCACCATTAGTAAATGCTGCTAAACCGCAAGGAAATTGGAATAGTTATGACATTATATTCAAAGCGCCAGTTTATAAAAAAGGGAAAGTAAAGGAAAAAGCTAGAATTACGGTGTTGCACAATGGAGTTTTGGTTCAAAACAATCAAGAATATGAGGGGCCAACAGTATTTAGAAAAGTGGCATCATATCCTAAAGTACATCCAAATAAAGCTCCAATTGCTATTCAGTATCATGGAGATCCTATAGAATTTAGAAATATTTGGGTTAGAGGGGTTGATGAAAAAAAGCAAAAGAAAGCCATAAATTGGGTAAATCCTTTTCCAAAAGATGGTTTAGGAACACATTATGTTTATTCTGCTAGAGAAGGTTTAAAAGAAAATAAACACTTTACTATAAAAGAAAATAGTATTGAAGTTTTATACAATTGGGAAGGTAATGCAGCTCCTTATGCAATGTTGACATCAACAAAGGAATACAGTAATTTTAATCTAGAGTTAGAGTATAAATGGGGTGTTCGTAAATTTGCACCTAGATTAGAAGCAAAAAGAGATGCTGGGTTTTTATTTCACGTTTCTGGCGACTTAACGCCTTGGCCTACTAGCTTAGAATGTCAAATTCAAGAAACTGATGCTGGTGATTTATGGGTTATAAAAGGTCCTACTGTAACTGCAACTGACAAAAATGGTGTTGAGAATATCTTGAATTCTAGTGGTGCTAAAAATTTTCAGTATCAAGAAAAATATAAAAATTATGAGGTTGCTGGTTGGAATTCAGTTCGTGTTGAAGTTCGTGGTTCAAAATCTGCTAAATTCTACATCAATGGTCATTTGGTAAATGAAATCAAAGATTTTAAAGATGCTAAAGGGAATCCATTAAATAAAGGTTGGATTTCTATACAAGCTGAAGGTGCAGAATTAACCTATAGAAATATCAGATTACAAGAACTTTAAAATTATGTATATGAATAAAATAATTAACTGTTTTTGTATTATTTTGTTTATCAGTTGTAGCGATAAAGAATCCAAAAAAGAAGAAAAAACTCAAAAAACGACTAAACAAGTTTCTGAAATTAATGTTAAACGTATTGTTTTTACAGCAAATGATATGATGAAGTTTAATAGATCAAAATTTATGGCAAAATCAGGTCAAAAAGTAATTTTAACATTAAAGCATATAGGTAAGCTTGATAAAAAAATTATGGGACATAACTTAGTTATTCTAAAAAGTGGTGCAAATCTTGTTGATTTTGCTACAAAAGCCGCTTTAGCTAAAGATAATGGTTACATTCCCAAAAATTCTGATGCAATTTTAGCACAAACAAAAATGTTAGGAGGAGGAGAATCAGATACCATAGAATTTACAGCGCCAGCAGCAGGTAAGTATGATTTTATTTGTAGTTTTCCTGGACACTTTGGTATGATGAAAGGTAAATTTATTGTAGAATAACTAATCCATAAAACGAATAAATTTTTTGGAATTTATTCTTGTTTCAAATTCGTACTTTTTTACGACCATAAGCGTTCATTAGGTACATCTTCTATAGGCATACATCCAATATGAGTTCCTGGAATAGGATCGTAGTTTAGTACATTTTCTCCAACTTCTTCTGAAGTAAAATAACCAAAAACAGTATAATATTTTACCCAGAGTAAAAATTTATAAATACTATAACGTTGAAAATCTTTTTGTTCAATATCTTTTATTTTACGATTTGTCAATAGATAAACTTTATTTTTCTCATTTGTAGGAATATTAAAATAGGTATCCAGATGTGCTTTAATTTGATTTTTAGAACCATCAATTACATCAATATTAAACTGATGTTTAAACGTTTTTGCAAAGTTTTTAGTACCAGTTTTAAATAACCCTTTATTTGTTTGAGTTTCAATTTTAGAAAATACTAAATCTATAAACTGTGGCACGTTTACATCAATCGCTCCTGGAGTTTTACTACTTGGTAAGATAATATCTGCAAGATGAGATACAATATATTGTTCTTCTGAAGTAAAAAACAAAGCAGACCAAGTACTTGTTTCTGTTTTACAAGATGATAATAAACTAAAAATACTTGGAGAAGCAATCGTATATCCAAGGCCTAGTGATAAATTTCTCAGTGCTGTTCTTCTGTCCATAGAATTAAGCTTTTTTATTTTTTTTGAATGCTGATGCAGCGTGGTTTGCTGCTCTAGCTGTTAAAGCCATATAAGTTAATGATGGATTTTGACAAGCTGAAGAAGTCATACAAGATCCATCAGTAACATAAACATTTTTGCAAGTATGTATTTGATTGTGTTTGTTTAAAACCGAAGTTTTAGGATTGTGTCCCATACGTGCAGTACCCATTTCATGAATACATGCGCCTAGATGCGCTTTACCTAAATGCCCCTTGACATTTTTAAATCCTGCTGATTTTAACATATTAACAGCTTGGTTTTTCATGTCTTCACGCATTTTTAGCTCATTCTCTTTTATTTCAGCATCAAAAGTTATGGTTGGTAAACCCCATTCATCAAGTTTATCATAATTTAATTCCATTTTATTTTCATGATAAGGCAAACACTCACCAAATCCTCCCATTCCAATTTCCCAAGGTCCTGGCTTCATTAGGTCATTTTTTAAATCTTCTCCATAGCTCAGTTCTTTAATATTTCTTTTCCAGTTTGTTCTGCTAGTACTCCCTTGATAACCAAAACCTCTTAAATAGTTTTTATGGTCTGTTTTACCATCTCCTAAGTTTTGAAAACGAGGGATGTAAAATCCATTTGGACGATGTCCTTTATAATACAAATCTTCAAAACCATTAACTTCTGCAGAAGCACCAACAGCATAGTGATGATCCATTAAATTATGACCTAATTCTCCACTATCATTTCCTAATCCGTTTGGAAATCTTTTAGATTTTGATTGCATCAATATACTTGAGGTAGCTATTGTTGATGCGCAGCAAAAAATAATAGCAGCTTTAAAGAAAAACTTCTCGTGTGTTTCGCTATCAATTACTTTAACTCCTGAAGCCTGTTTAGTGGTATCATCATAAACGATTTCATAAGCTATAGAGTTTACTCGTAAATGCATGTTCCTTGTTCGTTCTGCAGCTGGAAGAGTACTTGAATTACTGCTAAAATAACCTCCAAAAGGACACCCTCTAATACAGCGATTTCTATATTGGCAATTAGATCTGCCTTCATGCATAGCATTCCCTGTAATATTGGCAACTCTACCTATAGTTAAAAGACGTCCATCATTAAAATTTTCATTTAGTTTTTTTTGTAAATCAAGCTCAGCACAATGCAATTCCATTGGTTCAGAAAATTTTCCATCGGGTAAATGTTTTAAACCAAGGTTTTGTCCTGAAACTCCAATATATTTTTCAACTTTATCATACCAAGGTGCAATATCTTTATAACGAATTGGCCAGTCAACTCCATGACCATCTTTTTTATTAGCCTCAAAATCTAAATCACTTAATCTATAGCTCTGCCTACCCCACATAATAGAGCGTCCACCCACATGGTATCCTCTTAACCAATCAAAACGTTTCTTTTCATTGTAAGGATGTTTTACATCATCAACAAACCAGTGTCTTTTATCAGGTCTTGTTAAACTGCCTCCCCATAACCTGTTTTGTTTGTATTGATTTTGAATAAGATCAGAATTTTGTAATCCTCTATTTTCAAAATCCCAAGTATCTTTATACATGGTAGGATAATCTACAATGTGCTTTACCATACGTCCGCGGTCTAAAACCAATGTTTTTAAACCATTTTCGCAAAGTTCTTTAGCAGCCCATCCACCACTAATACCAGTTCCGATAACTATGGCATCATATGGTGTGTGGTATTCTGTAATTGATTTTTCTGTCATAACATTAATTCCATACAAAATAGGATAAGTTTAGTTAAGTTGTAAATATTATAATTTATGAATTATTTCTTCTAAAATTAATTAATTTGCAAAACAGTTTTGTTAAAATTATTTCAGTGAAATTAAATACACAAAAAATAAAACCTTATAGAGCAGATGGAATTGTATATGAAGCTGATACTTGTTTGCCTCTAATAGATGCTTTTAATAGAAAAAAAATACATTTTAAAGCCTTGTCTAGGCATTCTTATCCAGGTAATCGTCTAGATGAAAATACTCTGGGTTTAAATAGTTTAGGATATTGGGATGCTAATGAGCCTC
>P_2C_Liq_1_UnCtyDRAFT_1000372_pt1 | contig 19501 bp, 19 predicted proteins | sample Pon2CUnioCityCA_2_FD_10234 | JGI IMG/M metagenome (IMG submission 10234) | reverse complement strand
GGCCGCCGATGACATATGGGCCGACGAGAATTCGATCCTCGGCTCCATCGGCGTGATATCGGCCGGGTTCGGCGCGCATATCTTTCTTGCGCGTCAGGGCATTGAACGCCGCGTGTACACGGCGGGAAAATCCAAATCCACGCTTGATCCGTTCCAGCCCGAAAAGGCGGAAGACGTCGCCCGGCTCAAGACCCTGCTGGAGGAGATGCACGGCTCTTTCATCAAGCAGATCAAGGCGCGGCGCGGTGACAAGCTGAGCGATGAGGTGGATCTGTTTACCGGCGAATTCTGGCTTGGCGCGCGGGCGGTGGAGCTGGGCCTTGCCGACGGGGTTGCCCATGCGGTGCCCAAGCTCAAAGAGCTTTACGGCGACAAGGTGCGGATCGTGCCCTATGGCCGGAAAAAGGGCTTTCTGTCGCGGTTCGGCATGAATTTCGCCGAGGATGCGCTGGCCGGGATCGAGGAACGTGCCGCTTTCGCGCGTTTTGGCCTCTGACGTGATCGTAAAGATCGTCATACTTTTCCTTGTTGGAATGGGCGTGCTGGCCATGTTCGGCAAGCTGCGGTTTCCAGGACAACAGAAACTTGCCTCTGCCAAATGCGCCAAATGCGGGCGCTTTCGCATCGGCAAAGGCCCTTGCAGCTGTCAGAAAGGCCGCCGAAAATGATGCCATGGGTCCTGTCCGGTCTGGGATTGCTTATCTTGCTGCTGGCCGGCGACGCGCTGGTGAAAGGCGCTGTGAACCTGAGTTTGCGGGTCGGTATCCCCGCGCTTATCGTCAGCCTGACCATTGTCGCCTTTGGCACCTCTGCACCGGAACTGTTGATTTCGGTGAATGCCGTTCTTGACGACAAGCCAGGGTTGGCGCTGGGCAATGTCATCGGCTCCAACACCGCGAATATCCTGCTTGTGCTGGGCATACCCGCGCTTTTGTCGGTGCTGCACACATCGCATTTCGAGACCCGCAAAACCTATAATTTCATGATCGCGGGCAGCGTTCTTTTCATCGCACTGGCCTTTCGCGGCACCTTTGACTGGATCGCCGGGCTGATCTTGCTGGCGGCGCTGTTTTACGTGCTGTTCGATGCCTTCCGCGATGCCCATGCCCACCGCAAGGCCGCCAATGGCGCTGCCATGGCGCTGGCCGCAGAAAGCGAAGAGGATGTCGAAGGCGCAGATCCCGACATGCCCTGGTGGCAGATCATCGTCTTTCTGGTGCTGGGTCTTGTCGGGCTGCCGCTGGGCGCGGACCTGCTTGTCGACAACGCCTCGATTATCGCGACGCGTTACGGCATCTCCGAAAGCGTGATCGGCCTGACGCTTGTGGCATTGGGCACGTCCCTGCCGGAACTTGCAACCACGGTCATGGCCGCACTGCGAAAGCAGGCGGATGTCGCGCTTGGCAATGTCATCGGGTCGAACATGTTCAACCTGCTGGCCATCATCGGGATCACGACGCTGGTGGGTGAGATCCCGGTGGACCCCGGATTCCTGATCTTCGATCTGTGGGTGATGCTGGCCGCGTCTTTGCTGATCATTCCCTTCGTCTATTTCAAGCAGGATATCACCCGGATCTGGGGTATCGGCTTGACCGCGCTTTATCTGGTCTACGTCTTCACCGTGCTCAGCTAAAGCGAAAGGGAATATGGCGTGACCAAGACCGATGGAAAACGCGCGCTAGTCACCGGCGCGGGCAAGCGGCTTGGCCGCGCCATGGCGCTGGAATTGGCGCGTCAGGGCTGCGACGTGGCGGTGCATTATGCCACCTCCCAAAGCGCCGCAGAGGACGTGGCCAAGGAAATCCGCGCCATGGGGCGCGACGCCTGCACGGTGCAGGCCGATCTGCTGGTCGAGGACGCCACCCAAAGCCTGTTGCCGCGCGCGGCAACGGCGCTTGGCGGGCCAATCCATGTTCTGGTGAACAACGCCTCGATCTTCGAGCATGACAGCTATGCTGACGCCACGCGCGCAAGCTGGGACAGGCATATGGAGTCGAACCTGCGCGCACCCTTCGTGCTGACACAGGCGCTTGCCGCGCAGATCCCCGATCCGGTGACGGACGAGAATGGCGAGCCCGTCGCGCAGGGCCTCGTCGTGAACATGATCGACCAGCGCGTGCGCAAACTGACCCCCGATTTCGCCAGCTACACGATCGCCAAGATGGGGCTGTGGGCAATGACACAGACCGCCGCACAGGCGCTGGCCCCGCGCGTNCGCGTGAACGCCATCGGCCCCGGTCCGACCCTGCAAAGCATCGCCCAGACCGGCGATAAATTCGCCGCACAGCGCGCCCGCACGATTCTGAAACGCGGGGCGAACACGGGCGACATCACCGGGGCGCTGATCTATTTCCTGAACGCACCGGCGATCACCGGGCAGCTTATCTGCGTGGATGGCGGGCAGCATCTGGCATGGGAAACCCCCGATGTGGTCGGGGTCGATCTGTGATCCGGCCGCCACGCCGGGATTGCCCTGGACGGGGCCAGGCCAGGGAACTTGTACACGGGCAGCAGAACAGGTCGCGAAATCGTTACAAAAAGATGAATGGTTTCATGCACCTAGGCGAGCGATTAAATAATGGTATATAATTCAGTATCTTAATATTTTGCCTAAATATTAGGCGATGCCATGAAGCCTGCCGAAAACAACAATAAATTCTCCCTGACGCAAACTTGTCCGCAGACTTATCCACATCTTTGGTGGATTTGTTTCCTCTTGTCCGACCGGGCATAAGATTGCAGCCCGCATCGAGAATCATATCTGAAAGAACATGTCCGACAAAGACCCCGACACAGAGCAAGACACTGCGCCCGTCACCGGCCACGGCGTGATCCAGTCCTACCTGAAAACGCTGGACGGCTCGCCCGGCGTTTACCGGATGCTGGGCGCGCAAAGCCAGGTGCTGTATGTCGGCAAGGCGCGCAGTCTCAAGGCGCGGGTGTCGAGCTATGCGCGGCCCACCGGGCACACGCCGCGCATAGCGCGGATGATATCCGAGACTGCATCAATGATGTTCCTCACCACCTCGACCGAGACCGAGGCGCTGTTGCTGGAACAGAACCTGATCAAGCAGCTCAAACCGCGCTACAACGTGTTGTTGCGCGACGACAAGTCGTTTCCGAACATCCTTGTGACCGCGCATGACTTTCCCATGATCAAAAAGCACCGCGGCGCGCGCAAGGAAAAGGGCCGCTATTATGGCCCGTTCGCCTCTGCCGGGGCGGTGAACCGCACGCTCGGGCAGTTGCAGCGCGTCTTTCAACTGCGCAACTGCACCGACCAACAGTTCGAGACGCGAACGCGGCCCTGCCTGCAATACCAGATCAAGCGCTGCACCGCGCCCTGCGTCGGCTATATCTCAAAACAGGATTACGCCGCGCAGGTGTCGGACGCGCAGCGCTACCTGTCGGGCAAATCGACCGAAATTCAGGAAAAGCTGGCCAGCGACATGCAAGAGGCCTCCGAAGCGATGGAATTCGAGCGTGCCGCCGCCCTGCGCGACCGCATCAAGGCACTGACACAGGTGCAAACAGCGCAAGGCATCAACCCGCGCACCGTCACCGAGGCCGATCTGATCGCGCTGCACCTGGAAAAGGGGCAGGCCTGCGTGCAGGTCTTCTTCATCCGGGCGAACCAGAACTGGGGCAACAAGGATTATTACCCCCGTGTCGGCGCGGATGTGGACGCGCCCGAGGTGCTGGAGGCGTTCATGGGACAGTTCTACGACACCAAGGAACCCGCCCGGCAGATCATCCTGAGCCACGAGCTGGAAAACCCCGACCTTATGGCAGAGGCGCTGACCGGGAAGCTGGGCCGCAAGGTGGAAATCCTGGTGCCGCAACGGGGCGAGAAGGCGGAACTGGTCGAGGCCGCAATGCGCAACGCGCGCGAAAGCCTGGCCCGAAAGATGAGCGAATCCGCCACGCAGGCCAAACTGCTGAACGGTGTGGCCGAGGCGTTCGATCTGCCAAAGCCACCCGCCCGGATCGAGGTCTACGACAACAGCCACATCCAGGGTGCCCATGCCGTGGGTGCGATGATCGTGGCCGGGGCGGACGGATTTCTGAAAAACCAGTATCGCAAATTCAACATCAAGGGCGATGACCTGACCCCCGGCGATGATTTCGGGATGATGAAAGAAGTGCTCAAGCGGCGCTTTACCCGGCTGAAAAAGGACGATCCCGACCGGCAGAAAGGGCTTTGGCCCGACCTGCTGTTGATCGACGGCGGTGCCGGTCAGGTGTCGGCGGTGCGCACGATCATGCGTGACATGGACGTGGAGGATATCGCGATGGTGGGTGTGGCAAAGGGCCTTGACCGCGACGCGGGCAAGGAGGAGTTTCACCGCACCGGCAAGAGGCCCATGGCGCTGCGCCATAATGACCCGGTACTTTATTTCATCCAGCGTCTGCGCGACGAGGCGCACAGGTTTGCCATCGGCACGCATCGCGCGAAACGCTCCAAGGCGGTGTCGGCCTCCCCCCTCGATGACATCTCGGGTGTCGGTGCGGCGCGCAAGCGCGCGCTTTTGGCGCATTTTGGCTCTGCCAAGGCGGTGAGCCGCGCCAATCTTGCGGATCTGAAGGCGGTCGAGGGCGTGTCGGCGGCGCTGGCGCAGAAGGTATATGACCATTTTCATGAAAAGGGATGATGCGAAATCCGGTGTTCATGTTTTCACCGAAACCTTCTAGAAAACCTGCATGACATGGAACATACCCAACGTGCTGACTTTGTTGCGCCTGCTGGCCGCGCCAGCGGTGGCCGTGATGTTCCTGTATTTCACCCGGCCATGGGCCGACTGGTTCGCGTTGACGCTGTTTGTCAGCGCCGCAATCACGGATTGGTTCGACGGGTATCTTGCGCGGCTATGGAAGCAAACAACCCGGCTGGGCGCCATGCTGGATCCCATCGCCGACAAGGCCATGGTGGTGATCGCGCTGGCGGTAATCCTGGGCTATTCGTCCATGTCGCCCTGGCTGGTCCTGCCAGCGACGGTGATTCTGTTCCGCGAGGTGTTCGTCTCGGGCCTGCGTGAATTCCTGGGCGATACCGCCGGGACACTGAAGGTGACACGGCTGGCGAAATGGAAGACGACCCTGCAAATGATCGCGATCGCCGTGCTGTTCGCGCAGGGCGTGTTCGAGCATTATGTAGGCATGTTCGCCTATGGCATGGACGCCGCGCTGGTCAAGGATATCCTCGCCGGGCGCGAGGAGGATCTGCACGGGCTGCGTTGGAAAATGCAGGGCATGGTGATCACGGGCCATGCCGGGATCTGGCTGCTCTGGCTGGCGGCGGCTTTGACATTGGTGACGGGGGTTGATTACTTCCGCAAATCGCTGCCTTATCTGAAGGACTGACAGGATGGATGTTCTCTATTTTGCCTGGGTGCGTGAACGTATCGGGCACCCCAAGGACAAGATCGACACGCAAGCCGCGACCGTGCGGGAGCTGGTCGAGGAACTGCGCGGGCGCGAAGAACGATACGCGGCGGCCTTTGCCGATCTGGAGGCGCTGCGCGTGGCGGTGGATCAGGAACTGACCGATTTCGATGCCCCGCTTGCATCGGCGCGCGAAGTCGCCTTTTTCCCGCCGATGACCGGGGGATAGGGGCATGGATATCCGTGTGCAGGAAGCCCCGTTCGACCTTGGGGCAGAGGCCAACATCTTTGCCGGGCGACAGGCCGGCATGGGCGCGGTCGTCACCTTTACCGGCATCGTGCGCGATCTGGAGGCCGGGTTGAACATGATGGAGATCGAGCATTATCCGGGCATGACGGAACGGGCGATCACCGAGATCGCGTCAGAGGCGATGACGCGGTGGTCGCTGGGCGATGCGCTGGTCATCCACCGGCATGGGCGGCTTGGCCCGGACGAGGTGATCATGATGGTTGCCACGGCGGCGCGCCACCGGGTCGATGCTTTCGAGGCGGCGCAATTCCTGATGGATTATCTGAAATCGCGTGCGCCTTTTTGGAAGAAAGAGATCACGCGTGAAGGGGGCCAATGGGTCGCTGCGCGAGACGAGGATGAGCAGGCGCTTGACCGCTGGTGAGGCGGCCACGCGGTGAATTGCAAAGCGTCTTCCCTGACAGGTAAAGTGTCAGCTATCTTGGGGATGAGCTAAATCGGTCCCATGCCTCTTGCATGGCTTTGGACATGTTGTCCCAGGCCCGGTCCGCGCCCTTCTTGACATCTTTCCAGGCAGACTCGTTGGCCTCCTGCAATTCCTCAAGCTTGCGCTCCATCTCGTCGCGCTTGACGCGCAATTCCTGGATCTGTTCTTCGTATTCGATCTTCCCGTCGGCCTGGGCCCTTTCGGCCTGAGCCTTCATCTTGTCGATATTGGCCTGCCATTCGTCCAGCTTTGCCTTCAGTTTCTGGGCATAGGCGCTTTGATCGGTCATCGCGGCCTCCTTGGTTAGGGTCGATTGCAGTGTCTTCGCAAGCAAACGCCGCAGGTTGGGATTGGTTCCCCCGAGCAGCGCCACAGCAGCCGCCAAAAACCTGACAGATTTACTGCGGTTAACGGTCGCAAGGATCTGAGAATGCGCGCGCCGGTCCCTATGTTCTTGCTGAAACGAACAAAAATCCCGGCATAGAAAGAAAGGTGTCATGGACACGCTCCTGTTTTCGCGCATCCAGTTCGGTGCGAATATCTCGTTCCACATTCTCTTCCCGACGATCACCATCGCCTTGGGGTGGATGCTTTTGTATTTCAAACTGCGCTTCGCCCGTAGCGGCGCGGAAAGATGGATGCAGGCCTATCGGTTCTGGGTAAAGATCTTTGCGCTCAGCTTTGCGATGGGCGTGGTGTCTGGCATCACCATGTCGTTCCAGTTCGGCACCAACTGGCCGGGCTTCATGGAAACGGTGGGCAATATCGCCGGGCCGCTTCTGGCCTACGAGGTGCTGACCGCCTTTTTCCTCGAAGCGGTGTTCCTTGGGATCATGTTGTTCGGTTTTTCGCGCGTGCCGGGCTGGCTGCATACGCTGGCCACCTTTCTCGTGGCGTTCGGCACGACCATGTCGGCCTTCTGGATCCTTGTGCTGTCAAGCTGGATGCACACGCCCGCTGGCTACGAGATGCGCGACGGCGTTGCCCATGCCACCGACTGGTTTGCGATCATCTTCAACCCGTCGATGCCATATCGTCTGGCACATATGCTGTTGGCCAGTGGGCTGACGGTCGCGTTCCTGCTGGCGGGGCTGTCGGCCTATCGCTGGCTGCGCGGCAACCGGTCGGACGAGGTGCGCCTGTCGCTGGTCACCGGGCTTGGGCTGGGCGCGATCCTGATGCCGGTGCAGATCCTGATGGGGGATCTTCATGGGCTGAACACGCTGGAACACCAGCCCGCCAAGGTCGCGGCCATGGAAGGCAACTGGGACACCGGGGGCAACGTGCCGCTGCTGCTGTTCGCGCTGCCGGATGAGGCGGCGCGCGAGAACCGCGCCGAGATCGCCATTCCCAATGGCGCGTCGCTGATCCTGACGCACAAGGCGGATGGCGTCGTGCCGGGACTGAATGATTTTGTCACCGAGGAGGGCGAGGTGCTGCACCCGCCGGTGGCCCCAGTTTTCTATGCGTTCCGGGTCATGGTGGGCACCGGCGTGGCCATGCTTGCGCTGAGCTGGGTGGCGATCGGGCTGATGGCGTGGCGACGCCGCGGGGCAGACGCGCTGCCGCGCCCGATACTGTTGGCGCTGGTGCCGATGACCTTTTCTGGCTGGGTCGCCACGCTGGCGGGCTGGTACACGACAGAGATCGGTCGCCAGCCGTGGCTGGTGACCGGGCTGATGACAACCGAACAGGCCGTGGCCGATGTGCCCGCGCCGATGGTGGCCACGACGCTGGCGATGTATCTTGCGGTCTACGCGGTGCTGCTGGCGGCCTATATCGGGGTGCTGTTCCATCTTGCCCGTAAATCCGGCAGCGCCACACCGCGTCCAGACCCGCGCCGCACGGGTCTCAACCCCATCCCGGCGGAATAGAGCGATGGATCTTTTCGGCCCCCCCGAGCTTTGGCTGCCCGTCGCTTTCGCTGCGCTGATGGGCGTGTCGATCCTCGTCTATGTCTGCCTTGATGGCTACGATCTGGGCGTGGGCGCGCTGTTTCCATTTGCCGACGAGCAGGAGAAAGACCGCATGATCGCCTCGATCGGGCCTTTCTGGGACGCCAACGAGACATGGCTGGTGCTGGCCATCGGCATCCTGCTGGTCGCGTTCCCGGCGGCGCATGGGATGATCCTGACGGCGCTTTACCTGCCGGTGGCGATCATGCTGATCGGGCTGATCCTGCGCGGCGTGGCGTTCGATTTCCGCGCCAAGGCGCGCCCGGCGCACAAGCCCGGCTGGGACCGCGCGTTCTGCGCGGGCAGTCTTATGGCGTCCCTGTCGCAGGGTTTCATGCTGGGGATGTATATCATGGGGCTGGAGGTGACGCTGTTCACGCTGGCCTTCGCGTCGCTCACCGCATTGGCGCTGACAGTGGCGTATTCGTTCATCGGGGCGGGATGGCTGATCTTCAAGACAGAGGGCGCGTTGCAGGCCAAGGCGATCCGGCAGGCGCGGCGCGGATTGTGGGGCGTGGTTCTGGGTCTGGGCGCGGTGTCGGTCGCCTCACCGCTTGTCAGCCCGCGTATCATGGACAAGTGGATTTCGGTACCGGAGATCTTCCTGCTGGCCCCGCTGCCCCTGATGTCGGGCTTGCTGATCGTCGCGCTGTGGCTGTTGTTGCGCAACATGCCACTTGTCGGGGACCGGCTGTCATGGTTGCCCTTTGCGTTGACGGTGGCGCTGTTCACGCTTGGCTATCTGGGGATGGCCTATTCGTTTTATCCCTATGTGGTCCCCGAGCGGCTGACGATCTATGACGCGGCCAGCGCCCCGGAAAGCCTGTTCATCATCCTGATCGGCACGGTCTTCGTGCTGCCGGTGATCGCCGGATACACGGTGCTGTCCTATGTCATCTTTCGCGGCAAGGCGACCGAGCTTCGGTACGACTGAGGCCGGTCATCCAGCGGCGTGGCTGCGCCACACATGATTTTTCAAAGGGGCGCTGCCCCTTGCCCCGAGGTATTTGGTGCCAGATGAAGACAGGGACCAATTCGGCATTGTCGAGGGCGCGTGCGGCGGGCTATGCAAGGCGCGCACAAGCAAAAGGGGAAGCGCATGTCGGATCTGCCGGGTATCGTGGTCACGGGCGCATCGGGGCGCATGGGGCGTATGCTGATCGAGACGGTGCGCGCCTCGGGCAAGGCGCGGTTGATCGGGGCAGTGGAACGCGCCGGGCATGACTGGATCGGGCAGGATCTGGGCGTTGCGATGGGCGGTGCCGGGATCGGTGTGACCGTGACGGATGACGCGCTGGCGGCAATTGCACCAGCACATGCGGTGCTTGACTTTACCTCTCCCGCCGCGACGGTGGCATTTGCCGGGCTGGCCGCGCAGGCGCGCTGCGTGCATGTGATCGGCACGACCGGCATGACCGAGGACGATCTGGCCGCCATCGCCGCCGCCGCGCGCCATGCCACGATTGTTCGGGCTGGCAACATGAGCCTTGGGGTCAACCTTCTGGTTCAACTGACGCAGCAGGTTGCGCGCGCACTGGACGAGGATTTCGATATCGAGGTGATCGAGGCGCATCACAACCAGAAGGTCGACGCGCCTTCGGGCACCGCGCTGATGCTGGGCGAGGCCGCCGCCCGCGGGCGCGGTGTGGCACTTGATGCGGTAAGCGACCGGGGCCGCGACGGCATGACCGGCAAGCGCACCCGTGGCGATATCGGATTTCACGCCATTCGCGGCGGCGACATCGTGGGCGAACATGACGTGCTGTTCGCCGCCACCGGAGAGCGCATCACCCTGCGCCATGTCGCCACCGATCGCGCGGTATTCGCGCGCGGCGCGCTGAAGGCGGCGCTTTGGGGGCAGGGGCGCAAACCGGGCGAATATTCCATGCTGGATGTTCTGGGACTGAGCGAAAACTGAACCGGACGGGGCGGTTCTGCGTAATCCTAGAATAGTTCAGAAGGAGACGCAGCAATGCGCTTTGCAGGTTTCGTATGCGCCACGGTTTTGGCGGCTTCGCCCATCCTGGCCGACGGGTTCGACCCGGTTGAAAGCCGGGATCGTTTCGTAGCCCTGATTTCTGACAAGACACTCACGCGGCTGGGGATCAACCTTGTGGTCACACCGTCGGGGAAGATCGCCGGTCGCGCCTTTGGCCGAAATGTGACCGGCGCATGGCAATGGAATGGCGGCTATTTTTGCAGGGATCTTTTCTGGGGTGAGCGCGATCTGGGGGCCAACTGCCAGGCCGTTCAGATTGACGGGCGCACGATACGCTTTGTATCCGACCGGGGAACGGGACAATACGCCGATCTGGTCCTGCGGTGATCGCGCGCACATGCGACATCGCGGCATTGCCGCGCAGGGTCAGAAATCTATCGCAATCCCCTTTTTCTCCCAATCGCCGTAGCGCACCGGCTCCAGCCCTTCGCTCCGGCCGCCAAGCTCTTTGGGCAGGTCAGGCTCCTGCGCCTTCTTGCGGCGCTCTTCGGCTTCGGCCAAGGCCCTGACAGCTGCGGCGGGCAGGTCTTTGCGGTCATCCGTCATCTGTGATCTGATCCTCTGGTCTTGGTCACCTGCCCCTGATATATGCCTGCGTTGAGCAAAAACCAAGAAAGCCTGTCATGCCCGCCTCGCCCACTTCTTCCGCGCGCCGCGCCGCGGTGCTTTTGCTTGACAAGGTTCTGGGCGAAGGGCGGCTTCTGGGCGACCTGCACGGGCAGCTTGAACCGCTGGCCCCACATGACCGGGCGCGCGCGTTGCGGCTGGCCCTGGACACGCTGCGGGGGCTGGACCGGGCGGACCGGCTTTTGTCGCGGCAGCTGCGGAAATCCCCGCAGCTTCACGTGATGAATATTCTGCGGCTTGGCACGGTGGAGCTGGCCATGGGCGGCGACGCGCATGGGATTGTCAGCGAATGCGTGGGGCTTGTCGCGACGCATCCACATTACAAGCGGCTCAAGGGGATGGTCAACGCTGTGTTGCGCCAGATGGCGGATGGGGGGGCGCGCCCCTGGCACGATCTGCGCGTGCCGCGCCTGCCACAATGGTTGCGCGACCCGCTGGTCGCGGCCTGGGGCAGCGGGGCGGTGACGGCGATGGAAAAGGCCCATTTTGCCGGTGCACCACTGGACCTGACGGCGAAATCCGATGCCGGGGCCGTGGCGCAGGCCACAGGCGGCACGTTGTTGCCCACAGGATCAGTACGACTGGAAAAGGCAGGGCAGGTTTCCGCCCTGCCCGGCTTTGACAGGGGTGACTGGTGGGTGCAGGACGCCGCCGCGGCGTTGCCGGTGCGGGGGCTGGCCGCGAAGCCGGGCGAACGCGTGCTTGATCTTTGTGCGGCACCGGGCGGCAAGACGATGCAGATCGCCGCCGCCGGGGCCGAGGTGACGGCGCTGGACATCAGCGAAAAGCGCATGGCGCGGGTTGCCGAGAACCTGGCCCGCGCCGGGCTGAACGCCGATTGCCGCGTGATGGATGTCTTCGATTTCAGCGAGGGCGGCCATGACGCCATTTTGCTTGATGCGCCCTGCTCGGCCACCGGCACGATCCGGCGGCACCCCGATCTGCCACATGCCCGCGACGGAGCCGGGATATCAGAGCTGATCACGTTGCAAGCCGCCATGCTGGACCACGCGCTTGGACTGCTGGCACCGGGGGGGCGGCTGGTGTTTTGCACGTGCTCTTTGTTGCCGGACGAGGGCGAGGTCCAGATCGAAGAGGCGTTGGCCCGGCATCCCGGCCTGCGATCCGATCCGGCGGCCTTTGACCTGCCGGGCCTTTCGGAGAGCTGGCTGACACAAGAGGGCGGCTTGCGGCTACGGCCCGATTACTGGGCCCAAAGCGGCGGCATGGACGGGTTTTACATGGCCTGCCTGCGCAAGAACGCCTGAGAGCCGCATTCCGTCGGTGACTTGACGGGCGCGGCACGCTACACTGGCGCGAAAAACGCCGGAAAGAGCGTGTTGAGGTCGGGAACGATGCCCAGAAAAGATGAGTTTTCCGCGCGGGTAACGCGCCTTGTCAATCGCTTTGCCGCGCGGCGCGCGGCCCTGTCGCCTCCCGCGACAGCGTTTGTGTCGCATCCAGAGCCGCGCACCATCGGCAGCTTTGCGCGCGGGCGGCAGTTATGCGCCGGGAATTTCCAGTTCAATGGCAGCCTGATCCGGCAGCCCGACGCGTCGCTTTGGGATTTGCCTGCGCCGGACCCGACCTTTGCCGCGGAACTGCACGGGTTCGGTTGGCTTGACGATCTGGCCGCGGCCGGTGATCGCCCGGCACGTCAGATGGCACAGGTATGGCTTTGGGAGTGGATCGCGCGCTTTGGTGGCGGCAAGGGGCCAGGCTGGACCCCCGATCTGGCCGGGCGGCGGATGATCCGCTGGATCAACCACGCGATTTTCCTGCTGGCCGGGCAGGACCGCGCCCAAAGCGATGTTTTCTACCGGGCGCTGGCGCAGCAGACGGTGTTTCTGTCGCGGCGTTGGCATGCCACTGCGCCGGGATTGGCCCGGTTCGAGGCGCTGACCGGGCTGGTCTATGCCGGGCTGTCGCTGGAAGGCATGTCGCACCATGTGACACCCGCCGCGACCGCTTTGGCGCGTGAATGCGGTCATCAGATCGACGCGCAGGGCGGTATCCCGACGCGAAATCCCGAAGACCTTCTGGAGGTGTTCACGCTGCTGACATGGGCCGCCGTGGCGCTTTCGGAAAGCGGGCAAAGCCCCAAGGANGCGCATTGGGCGGCGATTGAACGGATCGGCCCGACCCTGCGCGCGCTGCGCCATGCGGATGGCGGGCTGGCGCGGTTTCACGGCGGCGGGCGCGGTCTGGAGGGCCGGCTTGACGCCGCACTTGCCGCCAGCGGCATGAAGGCCCGCAAATCGGACGGGCTTGCGATGGGCTTTGCCCGGCTGGGCGGGGGGCGCAGCTCTGTGATCGTTGACGCCTCATCGCCCCCTTCGGGTGACGCCTCGGGAAGCGCACATGCCTCGACACTGGCGTTCGAGCTGACATCCGGGCGCAGGCCGCTTATCGTGAATTGCGGGGCGGGCAAGAGTTTCGGGGCCGACTGGCGCCGCGCCGGGCGGGCGACGCCGTCCCATTCCACCCTGACACTCTGCGGTCAGTCAAGCAGCCGTCTGGGGGCCGCCGCCCGCGATCGCGACCGGCTTATGGCGACCCCCGGCGCGGTGCCCATCCGCCTGAGCAGCACGCCCGACGCGCACGCTTTCGAGGGTGGGCATGACGGCTATGTCTCGGGCTTCGGGTTGACCCATGTGCGCAAACTGGAGCTGACGACGGATGGGCGCGGGCTGGCCGGCGAGGACATGCTGCTGGCGCTTGATGACGCGGCCAAGGCGCGGTTCGATCAGGCGCTGGACCGGGTGACGCTGAAGGGGCTAGACTTTGACATCCGCTTTCACCTGCATCCGGATGTGGATGCCGCGCTTGATCTGGGGGGCAGCGCGGTTTCGCTGGCGCTCAAATCCGGGGAGATCTGGATCTTTCGGNTTCGCTGGCGCTCAAATCCGGGGAGATCTGGATCTTTCGGGCGGATCGCTTTGCCCGGCTGAGCATCGAACCCAGTGTCTATCTTGAAAAAAACCGTCTCAAGCCCCGTGCGACCAAACAAATCGTTCTCTCCGGGCGCGCGATGGAGTATGCGACGCGCACAAGATGGTCACTGGCCAAGCCCGCCGAAACGCCCATCGGCGTGCGCGACATGGCCGAGGACGGGCGCAGCCCGGTGACCGCGACCTGAAACGACCATTCGCCAGACCAAGGACAGCTGCCCCATGACCGATCTCGCCCCCGTGCGCCGCGCGCTTCTTTCCGTATCCGACAAGACCGGGCTGACCGATCTGGGCCGGGCCCTTGCCGAGCGGGGGATCGAGCTTTTGTCGACGGGCGGCACCGCCCGCGCGCTGCGCGAAGCCGGGCTGACGGTGCGCGACGTGGCCGAGATCACGCAGTTCCCGGAAATGATGGACGGGCGCGTGAAGACGCTGCACCCGATGGTCCATGGCGGACTGCTGGCGCTGCGCGACAAGGACGACCACCTGTCCGCCATGCAAGAGCACGGCATCGGCCCGATCGACCTTCTGGTGGTGAACCTTTACCCGTTCGAGGAAACGGTTGCCAAGGGCGGCGATTATGACGCCTGCATCGAGAATATCGACATCGGCGGACCAGCCATGATCCGCGCCGCGGCCAAGAACCACGCCTTTGTCAGCGTTGTCGTGGATGTGGAGGATTACGAGCCCTTGCTGGCCGAAATGGAAGCCAATCACGGCCAGACCACCTATGCGTTTCGCCAGAAACTGGCGCTGACGGCCTATGCCCGCACCGGGGCCTATGATGCCGCCGTGTCCACATGGATGGCGGGCGCGTTGGGTGACGCGGCCCCGCGCCGCCGCGCCGTGGCGGGGCATCTGGCGCAAACCCTGCGCTATGGCGAGAACCCGCATCAGGCCGCCGCGTTCTACACCGATGGGTCGGCGCGCCCAGGCGTTGCCACTGCGCGGCAGGTGCAGGGCAAGGAACTGAGCTACAACAACATAAACGACACCGACGCGGCCTTTGAGCTGGTCAGCGAATTCGACCCCGAAGACGGCCCCGCCTGCGCCATCATCAAGCACGCCAATCCCTGCGGCGTGGCGCGTGGCGCGCGCCTTACCGAGGCCTACAAGGCTGCCTATGATTGCGACCGGACCTCGGCCTTTGGCGGGATTGTTGCACTCAANCAACCGCTCGACGGCGAGACGGCAGAAGAGATCGCCGCGATTTTCACCGAAGTGGTGATCGCGCCCGGAGCCGACGAGGCCGCCTTGAGTATCTTTGCCAGGAAGAAGAACCTGCGTCTGCTTTTGACCGACGGGCTGGCCGATCCGGTGGAGGCGGCGCTGACGCTGCGGCAGGTCTCTGGCGGGTATCTGGTGCAGGACAAGGATAGCGGGCGGGTCTGGCCCGACGATCTGAAAGTGGTGACCAGGCGCGCGCCGACAGACAGGGAACTGGCCGACATGCTGTTCGCGTGGAAGGTCGCCAAGCACGTCAAGTCGAACGCCATCGTCTATGTCAGGGACGGTGCGACGGTGGGCGTGGGCGCGGGCCAGATGAGCCGGGTGGACAGTTGCCGCATCGCCGCGCGCAAGGCGCAGGACATGGCCGCGGAATTGGGGCTGGAGACGCCGCTGACGCAAGGCAGCGTCGTGGCATCGGATGCGTTCTTTCCCTTTGCCGATGGCCTGCTGACCGCCGCCGAGGCCGGGGCGACAGCGGTGATCCAGCCCGGCGGGTCGATGCGCGACGAGGACGTGATCCGCGCCGCCGACGAAGCCGGTCTGGCCATGGTCTTGACCGGGATGCGCCATTTCCGGCACTGAGATTCCGCAAACAGGATAACAAGGCCGACACGACCGGCCGGACAGGAGAGCAGGATGCGTATCGTCTTCTGGGTCGCCACGATCATCTTCGTGATCGACCAGGTCACCAAATATTGGGTTGTTCACGTGATGAACCTGGCTCAGGTGCTCGCAATTGATGTCTGGCCGCCGTTCCTGAACCTGCGCATGGCGTGGAACACGGGCATCAATTTCGGGGCTCTGGCCTCTGGCAACCCGATGATGCGGTGGGTCTGGATCGGCGTGGCCGTGGTGATCGTCGGCGCGGTGATCTGGTGGGTCTGGACGGACCCTCAGGGCCGTTGGCAGAAAATCGCCGCCGGACTTTTGATCGGCGGCGCGCTTGGCAACGTGATCGACCGTATCGTCTATGGAGCGGTGGCGGATTTCATCAACATGTCATGTTGCGGTTTCACCAACCCGACCTCGTTCAACGTCGCCGATATTTCGATTTTCGTCGGCGCGTTCGGTCTGGTAATCTTCACCTCGGATAAAAAGCCTGCGTGACCTCGCCCGGCTTATGGGGTAGGTCGGGCTGTATCGGATTGCGAAAGCGAGCATGGTAATGAAGTTGCCCGGGACACCCCTTCTTTTGATCGCTGCGCTGGCTCTTTCGGCCTGCGGGTCGCGCGGTGACGACGTGACCTTGACACGGTTCAAGAATACCGGCGATGGCCCGGACGAATTCGCGATCGTGCCCGGCAAGCCCCTGACGCAACCCGAAAGCTATAGCGCCCTGCCCGCGCCCAATCCGGGCGGGGCTAATCGCACCGACCAGGCACCGTTGAGCGACGGAGTCGCGGCGCTTGGCGGCAATCCTGCGGCGCTGATCGCGGCGGGCGTTTCGGCCTCGGAGGGTGCCTTGCTGAACCATGCACGCCGTTACGGAGTGACAGACGGCATCCGGCAGGTACTGGCCCAAGAGGATGCAGAAACGCGGCGCAGACATGGCCGGGTAAATATCCTGAATATCGGCCCGAATGATGACTACACCGATGCCTACAGGCGGCAATGGCTGGATTCCGACCAAGAAGCACAGCGCCTGCGTGGTCTTGGTATCTCGACCCCCTCTGCCCCGCCACCCGAGCCAGGGCGCGCCCGGCGCTAAAGCGTTCGCGCAAAGCTCTGGTACAGGCTTTTCGCGCAAGGCTCCGGCATATCACCAAACCGTCAGCAGCGCTTGAAATCGGACAAGCGCACCGTATCTTGCCGTGGATGCCCCAAGGCTTGGAGAGTACCAATGCGCCGACTTCTGAAGCGTTCCGCCGTTAAACCCAGACATCAGACAACGGCGGAAGGCGTGCGACGATCGATCGGAGCATTGCGTTTCCCGAAAATCTGTACGGCAGGTTTTTCACGAAACGCTTTGATTGGTCTGACACTTGTCATCGGCGCTGCGCTGCCCGCGCGGGCAAGCGACCAGGTGACAGCTTTCACGCTCGGCAATGACATGGATGTGGTGGTGATCGAAGATCATCGCGCTCCGGTGGTTGTTCACATGGTGTGGTATCGCGCGGGTTCCGCCGATGAAAACCCCGGCGTATCGGGTGTGGCGCATTTTCTGGAACATCTTTTGTTCAAGGGCACGGAAAACATGGAGCCGGGTGAATTTTCCGCGACCGTCGCACGCAATGGCGGCTCTGACAACGCATTCACCAGCTATGATTACACCGCCTATTTCCAACGCGTCGCCGCCGACAGGCTGGAATTGATGATGCGCATGGAATCCGACCGCATGGTCAATTTGCAAATCGGCGAGGAGGACATCGCAACCGAGCGCGACGTGATCATCGAAGAGCGAAACCAGCGGGTGGAAAACAACCCGTCGGCGCTGTTTCGCGAACAGGCGAACGCCGCGCAATATCTCAACCACCGGTACGGCGTGCCGATCATCGGCTGGCAGCACGAGATGAAGGATCTCGGGCTGCAAGATGCGCTGGAATATTACGAGACCTATTACGCGCCCAACAATGCGATTCTTGTGGTGGCCGGTGACGTGCAGCCGGACGAGGTTCGCGCGCTGGCCGAGGAATATTACGGCACCATCCCGGCCAATCCCGACCTGTCCGAGCGTATCCGCGCCCAGGAGCCGCGCCAGATGGCCGAGCGCCGGTTGCATTTCGAGGATGCGCGCGTCGCGCAGCCCTACATGGCCCGCTCCTATCTGGCACCCGAGCGCGACAGCGGTGCACAGCAAAAGGCGGCTGCGCTTACAATGCTGGCAGAAATCCTCGGGGGCGGCACGACATCGATTCTGGCCGAAAAACTACAGTTCGACACACAAAAAGCCGTCTATACGGGCGCGTGGTACGGGGGCATGGCGCTGGATGACACCACGTTCAACATCACCGTCGTACCCGCAGCCGGCACCACCCTGCCCGAAGTGGAAGCCGCGCTTGACGATGTGTTGACCGGCTTTCTGGAAACGGGTGTGGACCAGGAACAGCTTGACCGGATCAAGATGCAGGTCCGCGCGTCGGAAATCTATGTGCGCGACGATGTCAGCCAGCTTGCCAACCGCTATGGCAGGGCCCTGACCCAGGGCCTGACCGTCGAGGACGTGAAAGCGTGGCCTGATATCCTGGAGGCCGTGACCCCAGAGGATATCATGCAGGCAGCTCAAGATGTCTTTGCAGCGAACAATTCTGTCACGGGCTATGTGACCGCTCCGGAGGTGACCCAATGATCCGCGCCATTTTCGCCCTTGTTCTGTTGATCGCGGCGCTGCCGGCCCGCGCCGATGTCGATATTCACGAGGTGACCACCCCCGGTGGGCTGAACGCCTGGCTGGTCGAAGACCATTCGATCCCCTTCGTCGCGCTGGAATTACGGTTTCGCGGCGGTGCCTCCCTTGATGATGAAGGCAAGCGTGGCGCGATCAACCTGATGACCGGTCTGCTGGAAGAGGGGGCCGGCGATCTGGATGCGCGCGCCTTCACCCGCCAGACCGAAGCGCTTGCGGCGTCGTTTTCCTATAATGCTGGCCCGGATGCGATCTCTGTCTCGGCGCGGTTCCTCAGCGAAAACCGCGATGAGGCGTTGGAGCTCTTGCGCAAAAGCCTGATCGAGCCGCGCTTTGACCCCGAGGATATCGAACGGGTGCGCGCACAGGTGCTGTCGATCATCCAGTCTAATGCAAAGGATCCATCCGAAATCGCCGGTCAGGCTTTCAACAGCCTCGTCTATGGCGATCATCCCTATGGCAGTGCCATAGACGGCAGCGTCGAGAGCGTCACGGAACTGACCCGCGAGGATCTGGTTGCCGCACATGCGGCCACGCTGGCGCGCGACCGGCTGTACATAAGTGCCGTGGGCGACGTGACCGAAGATGAACTTGGCACGCTTCTGGACAATCTGTTGGGGGCGTTGCCTGAAACCGGGGCGCCACTGCCGCCGGAAGCAGACCCGAACCTGCCGGGCGGTGTTGAACTCGTGGATTACGCAACGCCGCAATCCATCGTGAATTTTGCCCAACCCGGCATTGACCGCGACCATCCGGATTTCTTTGCCGCATATCTTCTGAACCATGTCCTTGGCGGTGGCGGTTTCGAAAGCCGTTTGATGGAGGAGGTGCGCGAAAAACGTGGCCTGACCTACGGGGTCTATTCCTATCTGGTTGATCGTGACAGGGCCCAACTATGGATGGGGCGGGTCGCCTCTGCCAATGACCGGGTCGCTGAAGCCATTGCCGTGATCAAGGACGAATGGAACCGTCTGCGCGAGAACGGCGTGTCGGAGACGGAACTGTCGGATGCGAAGACCTATCTGACCGGAGCCTATCCGCTGCGTTTCGATGGCAATGGCCCGATTGCGAATATCGCCGTGGGTATGCAGATGGAGGGGCTTGACCCCGATTACATCGCCAACCGCAATGCCATGGTGGAGGCGGTGACACTGGAGCAGATCAACCGTGTCGCACGGGATCTGATGGATCCATCCTNGCTCACATTCGTGGTGGTCGGACAGCCCGAGGGGCTGGTGGACAGCGTCAACTGAGGCGGTCTTGCGTTGGCAGAGGTT
>P_2C_Liq_1_UnCtyDRAFT_1000371_pt1 | contig 19504 bp, 14 predicted proteins | sample Pon2CUnioCityCA_2_FD_10234 | JGI IMG/M metagenome (IMG submission 10234) | reverse complement strand
AATAGAAAGCTGTTCACCGACTAGCAGGTTCATCAAGGTAGATTTACCAACATTAGGGTGACCTATAATATTAACAAAGCCTGCTTTATGCGGAGGTGTTTCATTCATGCTGCAAAGAAACGAATATTATTATCGGCCAATGTGATTCACTTTATAGGCAAAACTCTTTTCTAATTGGTTTTACACCTAGATCAAACAGCACCATAAATCAGTTAAATTATAAAAGAAAACAGTTTTTAGTAAATGGTTTTAGTCATTCAAAGTGTAATGTGCGACTGAACCCTAAAGACAAATAATGGACGCCTTAGTAGATCTTAATAAAGATGATTTAAAAATAAAGGAGCGAATCAAAGTCTAATGAATAACGTAAAGTCAGTCTCAATTTTCTCGGAAATAAAAAAGCCTTGATTTCTCAAGGCTTTCTAGGTAGCGGGGACCAGACTCGAACTGATGACCTTCGGGTTATGAGCCCGACGAGCTACCAACTGCTCCACCCCGCACTATATCGATTGTTATTTTTCGTTTCGGATTGCAAAGATAATACAAAAATACAGACTAGCCAAATGAATTTTGCGCTCATGAAGGTGTTAATAGTGTTAACATAGAGACGAGTCATTTAGACGCTATATTGATTATTTTAGCCAATTATATGGGGACAATTTATCATATCGGAAGATACTTCATGTTAATGCAAAGAGTATTTCAAAAGCCCACGAAAGCTTCACTTTATCGCAAGCAAATTGTTTACGAAATTGATTCTTTGGGTCTTGGATCTTTCGGTATTATCACCATTATCTCTGTTTTTATGGGAGCTGTGATCACCCTCCAAACAGCTTCAAATATAGACAGCGCACTTATCCCAGCCTACACAGTTGGATTCACTACTCGTCAATCAGTGATCTTAGAATTTTCCCCAACAATTATAGCGTTGATCTTAGCAGGAAAGGTTGGCTCTAACATCGCCTCTGAGATAGGAACCATGAGGGTAAGTGAACAAATAGATGCTTTGGAAATCATGGGAATCAATTCAGCATCCTATATCATAGTTCCCAAAATTATAGCAGCGGTGTTCATCAATCCATTTCTCGTTATATGGAGCATGTTCATAGGTGTATTTGGTGGATATCTAGTTGCAATGCTTTCCTCAGTAATTTCTACAACAGATTATGTTTATGGTATTCAATTCGAATTTGATCCATTTGGAGTTACGTATGCTCTGATCAAGACCGTAGTTTTTGCTTTTATCATCACGTCTATTCCCTCTTATTATGGCTATTATGTAAAAGGGGGTGCACTTGAAGTTGGTTCAGCTAGTACAAAAGGAGTTGTATCAAGTAGCATTGTAATCCTTATTACTAATTATATTATCACACAGCTTATCCTGATCTAATGATTGAAGTCAAGAATATTAGCAAAAGCTTTGATGGTAAAAAAGTGTTAGATGACATCAATGTTACCTTTGCGCAAGGGAAAACCAATCTTATCATCGGTGCTAGTGGTTCAGGGAAGTCTGTTCTTACGAAATGCATGGTTGGCTTAATAGAACCAGATTCAGGATCTGTATTATTCCATGACCAAAACTTTACCAAAATGTCTGTTGATGAGCGTAAAGATGTAAGAAAGGAAATTGGAATGCTCTTTCAGGGTGGCGCTCTCTTTGATTCTCAAACGGTAGAAGAAAACATCATGTTTCCCCTTAAAATGCATGGAAAAATGAGCGTTAAGGAAATGACTGAGCGGGTTGACTTTTGTTTAGAGCGGGTCAACCTAGAAGGCGCTCACAAAAAGTATCCTGCAGAGATAAGCGGTGGTATGCAAAAGCGGGTTGGTATTGCAAGAGCCATAGCGTTAAAGCCTAAGTACCTCTTCTGCGACGAACCCAATTCAGGTCTCGATCCTAAGACCTCAATTTTAATCGATAACTTGATCAAAGAGATTACCGAAGAATACCAAATTACTACAATAGTAGTAACGCATGATATGAACTCAGTTCTTCAGATTGGTGAAAAGATCATGTTTATTCACCAAGGAAGAAAACATTGGGAAGGTGATAAGAATAGTATTGTTAAAACAACAAATCAGGAGCTTTCGGAATTAGTATTTGCATCTGAACTGATGCAAAAGCTTAGAGACGCTTAATCTTGTTTAATATGAAAGCTTAAAACAAAAGAGCCCTCGACTTTGTCGAGGGCTCTTCTATTAAAATAAAGTTGTTACTTTATTTAACAACTACTTTTTTCACTAGTCTCTCATCATCATTTTCAAGAGATACAAAGTATACTCCTTTTTCATAATCAGAAAGATCTAATTGCATAGTACGTTGCTTGTTCACGCTTAACAAATCAGTAAATACTGTTTGACCTAGCATGTTTCTAACATTTAATGTGTAATCAGTTTCAACATCGTTGTTAATTACAACGTTAAACTGTCCATTGTTTGGATTAGGCGCAACTTCAAAACCAACTTGACTTTGAGCTTCTTTTTCAATACCAGTTGCCACACTATTGCCAAAAATAGCTCTTACTGCTGCAACTTGCGTTACCCAACCCCATCCAGGATTCGCATCATTAACGTATACAAAATTTGTTACAGCAGGTGCAAAGGGCTCCATAGTTCTATCTCTACCGGCAGTAAATTCTAAGCCACTAGTTGCTCCACTAATTTGCTCCCAGCCCATAACATATTGTCCTGGAGCAAGGTATTGTGGACCTGTACCAATAGCAAAATCAAATTTTTGCCATGTGCCAAACATACTTGTATCAATAGTTACAGGAACAAGAGCTTCTGCTACTGTTACACTCATAGCACCACCTAAAGTTGCACTATCGTCCTCAAAGCTCCATACCTTTGGTACGATTTGAACGCCATCATTAGCAGTGCTGTTAGCAATATAAATCTCAATTGATGTGATTGTATCACCACCGTTGGCAACAGAGAACATTACTCCCCAGCGATCACCATCGTTACCACCACCAACATAGTTAGCAGGGCCTGCATCACCAACAAATACATCTTCTCCTCTATCACGAGCTAAAACACTATCTGTTACAGCAAATTGATACGTACCAACTGCTGAAGCAGGGTCTTGATTCACTGAATCTGAAGTAACTCTAACAACTCCTCTAAAATATCCAGGGAAAGTGTTAACGTAGGTTGCAACTCGCTCAGTATCTCTCTGCAAACTAGGTACGGAAGGCGAAATTACAGTAGAATCCTCCCAAGTTAAACCAAACCCAGGTGCACCTGCTAGGGTAGAATCCTGAAACACTTGAGCTCTGAGAACAACGTTAGTTTGAGTATTACCACCAGCGTTGAAAGTTGCTCCATCAAAAGATAATGGAGTCATAACAGACTGAGGAACCATTGTATGCAATGGATTATACTGGAAAGTATCTGTAAAGTTTACAGAAAAATCTTCCAACTGCATATTGTTGGCATTACCCTCCAATAGAGTTACATCATCAACCATCCAATAATAGTGTGAAGCACCAGTTTGTCTAAATCTAACATATGCTGTACTTTGGAAAGCCAAATCAGCAGAAACATTCATACGAACTAGTTCAGCGTTTGGAGTCGCTGTATTTGGATTACGGCCAACAGTTGCATCATAAGGAGTAGACCAATTAATTCCGTCAGTACTTACTTCTACAACTAACTCATCAGCACCGCTACAGCAATAACGCTGTGATTGCTGAAATTCTAGGATTACAGCAGCACGAGGCGGTGTAATACTAATTGCAGGAGACGTAAAACTTGCATCCATTGCCACGAAAGGTCCAGGCGTGTTATACAAGTCACCAGGTAAACTCATGTAGCCGTTGGTTCCTGTAGTAGAATTTAAGGCTAAGGTATTTCCTGAATATTGACCGCCAGGAGCAACCGTACTCCAGATCCAGTTGTTACTGTTTCCTGCATTATTTTGGGTAGTCCAACCTGCGGGCAAATTGGCACCGCCTGGTCCACCAGTTCCAAAATCTTCATAATAAATGGTGTCTCCAGGAGCTTTCATATTGGCAAAATTGCCTTTTCCTGGCACATCACCTTCAATTGGCTTTAATTCAGCAGCTTCATTTATAAACTTATTACTCACATTTTGAGCAAAAGCCATAGAACCTACTAATACTAAAGCAGATAACAAAGTGTAATTTTTCTTCATCTTCATTAGTTTTTAGTTAAACAATTTAATTCAAACATAAAGATAACGATTTTTTTACATAGAATAAAGCAATTTCCAGAAAATCCCTAAAAGTGTAGTTTAAATTTAACCCATATTAGCCTCTTCGTACTCTTCCATGGGGGGACAACTACAAACTAGATTTCTGTCTCCAAAAGCATCATCAACCCTTTTCACTGAAGCCCAGAATTTATTACCTCTTAAAGAGTCAACAGGATAAGCAGCAACTGAACGACTGTAAGGGTATGTCCAGTTGTCTGAAACACAAGCATATTCAGGGTGTGGAGCATTCTTCAAAACATTATTTTGCGGGTGATCTACTCCATTTTCGATGGCTTGGATTTCTTTACGAATTGAAAGCATTGCCTCAACAAAACGATCTAGTTCCGCTAGACTTTCACTTTCAGTTGGTTCGATCATCATTGTTCCATTAACAGGAAAAGATACCGTGGGTGCATGAAAACCATAATCGATCAATCGCTTTGCGATGTCTACTACTTCAATACCATTTTTCTTAAAGTGTCTGCAATCGACTATCATTTCATGTCCTACCGTTTTCTGTTCGCCTTGATAGAGAATTGGATAAGCATCCTCTAGCTTGGCTTTGATGTAGTTTGCACTTAAAATTGCCGCCTGTGTAGAAGAGGTAAGACCATCTTCCCCTAACATTTTTATGTAGGCATATGAAATTAACAAGACTAAAGCAGATCCATAAGGCGTAGCTGATATTGAACTTATAGCCTGCTCTCCTCCACTTTTTACTAGCGGATTACCAGGTAAAAAGGGAGCAAGGTGCTCGACCACCCCTATTGGACCCATTCCTGGTCCACCGCCACCATGAGGTATCGCGAAAGTCTTATGTAAATTCAAATGGCAAACGTCTGCTCCAATATTTGCAGGATTAGTAATTCCTACCTGCGCATTCATATTAGCACCATCCATGTAAACTTGCCCACCATGCGCATGAATAATAGAAGTGATTTCTTTAACCTGTTCTTCAAAAACCCCGTGCGTGGAGGGGTAGGTGATCATAAGAGCAGAAAGTTCGTCTGAATATTTTTCAGCCTTTTCTTTAAGGTCAGGCAAATCAATGTTGCCTCTTTCATCGCATTTTACCACCACTACTTTCATACCAGCCATCACTGCACTTGCAGGGTTAGTTCCGTGAGCAGAAGAAGGTATTAATGCAATTTTTCTTTGATAATCTCCCCTGCTTTGATGGTAGGCTCTAATCACCATTAGTCCTGCATATTCACCTTGAGCTCCGGAATTAGGCTGAAGAGATGTTTGGTAAAAGCCTGTTATCTCAGATAAATTCCTTTCAAGTTCATTGATCACTTCCATGTAACCTTCTGTCTGAGAAGCAGGAGCAAAAGGATGAATGTTAGCAAATTCTGGCCAAGTCAAAGGCATCAGCTCAGATGCTGCATTTAACTTCATCGTGCAAGAACCTAGCGGAATCATACCATGAGTGAGTGAAAAATCTTTATTTTCAAGGCGTTTGATATAACGCATCAAATCAGTTTCTGAGTGGTATGAATTAAAAACCGGATGCGTTAAGAAAGATGAAGTTCTCTGAAGTTGATCATCAAGAATAGTTTCAGAAATTGGCTGCTCAACCTTCTTAAAAGAAGCTGATTTAAATTGCGCACACGCATCAATTAGGTAATTCAACTCATGTAATTCCACCGATTCGTTCATGCTAATGCCAACTAAACTGTTGTCGATTTGCCTTACGTTAATTTCAAACTCCTCTAAATGCTTTACAAATGCCTCTGCTCTGTCTTCGCCTACATAGACTTTTAAAGTGTCAAAATAATTTTGATTCACCACCTCATAACCTTGCTCTGTTAGACTAGCGGCAAGCTGAACAGCATACTGGTGAATTCCTTTTGCAATAGTATGAATGCCTGATTTGCCATGGTAAACCGCATACATTCCTGCCATTACGGCTAACAAAACTTGAGCGGTACAAATATTTGAAGTGGCACGATCGCGTTTAATGTGCTGTTCGCGAGTTTGAAGCGCCATTCTTAATGCAGGCTTTCCATCTCTGTCTACGGAAAGGCCAATTATCCTTCCTGGGATATTTCGCTTAAATTCATCTCTAGTGGCAAAAAAAGCAGCGTGTGGCCCACCAAAACCCATTGGGATACCAAAACGCTGTGTGGTTCCGTAAACCACATCGGCTCCCCATTCCCCGGGAGGTGTAAGCAATGCAAGACTCATTAGGTCAGCACCTACCGCAACAAGAACATCCTGATCATGAGCCCTCTTGATAAAATCACTGTAATCATGAGCTTCACCATTTACGTTAGGGTATTGAACCAATGCTCCATAAACCCTTTCTGCAGTAAAGTCAAAATCATGCGGATTGCCATAAACCAGCTCTATTCCTAATGGTTCACTGCGCGTTTCGAGCAGTGCTTTAGTTTGAGGAAAAATATCTTCTGCTACAAAAAACTTCGTAACGTTTTCCTTTTTAAGTTTTCGATCCCTTACTGAATAAAGTAAAGTCATAGCCTCTGCTGCCGCTGTTGGCTCATCCAAAAGTGAGGCATTGGCGATATCCATGGCTGTAAGGTCAGTAACCATGGTTTGAAAATTTAACAATGCTTCCAACCTTCCTTGGGCAATCTCTGCCTGATAAGGCGTGTAAGCAGTATACCAACCAGGATTTTCTAATATATTCCTTTGAATAACAGCAGGCACCTTCGTATTGTAATAACCCAATCCGATATAGCTCTTAAACACTTTATTCTTTGAGGCAATACCTTTTAAGTGGTTTAAAAATTGGTATTCACTCATTGGGTCTTCTAAATTCAACTTATTCTCGAGCTGAATTTCTTTAGGAACTGTTTTATTGATCAAAGATTCGATACTCGTCTCTCCGATAGCTTCCAACATTGTTTGGATATCTTTTTGTGATAAACCAATGTGACGCGAACTAAAAGGGGCTGAAGTCATAATATTTAAGAATATTTGGGCTGCAAAAATATTGTTATTAGCGTTGATTTTAAAACTAAAATAGAACTTAAAAAACAAGACTTCCTTCATAAAGTTTTATCAAGGAAATAGTTTGATAATGCATTCACCTATTTACATGAAAGAAAGATCATTAAAGCTATTTGAAGCTTTGGCTTACTCTAATTTTATAGTTGCCTTGGGTGCTGCTAGTTTAGGCTATTTAAACACCATGATCCTAGCTCTTCCTCAACACCAAATATTAACCGCTTTTTTGTTTACATCTACCTTTCTAATCTACAATTTACAACGTAGGTTAACACTTTCAAATGACAAGCAAGCAGAGACAGAGCTTGAAAAATGGAACGAAAGGAATAAGAATATCGTGAATCTACTCACCTTAATCTCATTAGCATTTAGCTTGTACTTCTATTTAAAACTTACGTTTAATGTCGCGCTGGTCGTTATCCCTCTTGCTGTAATTTCTTTTGCCTACGTACTGCCTTTTAAAAATGGCTATAGTTTGCGCGAAATACCGTATCTTAAAGTTCTAATTGTTAGCTTCTCTTGGGCAATTACTACCGTAATCCTTCCAATTCTATCTGCGGATGCCAATCATTTATTTTTGGAATCCACTCCTTACCTGCTCATAGTATCTATTATGGCTTTTGTCTTTGCTGAAAGTCTTCCTTTTGATATCAGGGACCTTTATATTGATCAGAAAAACAGGCTAAAAACAATTCCTTTGGGGCTCGGAGTCAAGAAAAGTCTGATCTTATCTGTTCTGTGTTTTAGCCTTACACTAAGCTGTATGCTGTACCTCCACCTAGAGGGAACCATAAGCAGCTTGATCCTTTGGTGCTTTGCACTCTCAGTGGCTGTTGCTCTTTTACTTTTTCTTAAAATAAAGACAGGAATGTCACACTTATACTATGCTCTTCTATTGGATAGTGTTCTTTTTCTACCACTCAGCTTTTACCTTTTGTTGAGTTAAAAATTTTGTGCGCTAGTTTGCAGCAACGTATCTTTGAAGCACACAAAAATTAGCTCTATGGTATTTGAAAATTCTTTGGCTTTTGCTGAAAAACAAGACAGTCTAGATCCTTTAGCCAAATTCCGGAATGAATTTTATTTTCCGCAACACAAAGGGCAAGACAAACTCTACTTTACAGGCAACTCGCTTGGATTGCAGCCAAAAGAAGCAAAATCAGCGCTAAACCAAGAGTTAGATGATTGGGCTAAATATGGTGTTGATGGTCATTTTGAAGCCCAAAATCCTTGGTTTTCTTACCATGAAAGGTTTAAAGATAAGTTAGGTCAGGTTGTAGGTGCAAATGCCGAAGAAGTAACTATTATGGGTGGTCTTACAGCTAACCTGCATTTCTTAATGGTTTCTTTTTTTCGTCCTCAAGGGAAACGCTGCAAAATTTTATGCGAAGGGAAAGCATTTCCTTCAGATCAATATGCCCTTGAGAGTCAATTAAAATTTCATGGACTTGACCCAAAACGAAATTTAATTGAATTATTCCCTCGCGATGGCGAACATCACTTAAGAGAGGAGGACATTTTAGAGGCAATTGCTCAGAATGGAGATGAAATAGCCTTGATCATGATTGGTGGTGTAAATTATTACACTGGTCAGGTAATGCCCATGGAGTCGATCACTAAAGCAGGCCACAAGGTAGGCGCCATCGTAGGTTTCGACTGTGCACACGCAGCTGGCAATATAGGTTTAAAACTTCATGATTGGGGAGTTGATTTCGGCGCATGGTGCTCTTATAAATACCTTAATTCAGGGCCTGGTAGTACGGCAGGAATCTTTGTGCACGAAAGACATGCCAAAAAAACTGACCTACCAAGGTTTGCCGGTTGGTGGGGAACCCCTCCAGAAGATCGGTTTTTAATGAAACCAGGATTTGAAGCAGACTATGGTGCCGATGGCTGGCAATTGAGCAATGCACCAGTTTTAGCAATGGCTGTTCAAGATGTTGCACTTGACCTTTATTTAAAAGCTGGTAGACCCAATTTGCTTGAAAAACAAAAAAACCTAACTGCTTATTTAGCGTTCACCTTGGAAGAAGTAAGTAAAAAACACACGAAAGTGAATTTTGAAATCATAACACCTAAGGAAAGAGGTTCTCAGTTAAGTATTTTAACCCATGGAAGTGGGAAGGAATTATTTAATTACCTAACCGAGCATGGGGTGGTAGCTGATTGGCGCGAACCCAACGTTATCCGGCTAGCTCCGGTACCCATGTATAACTCTTTTGCAGATGTTTATGGCTTAGGCGAATTAATTGATAAAGCACTTAACTAACGTAATTTATGGACAAGATTGGAATAGTTGGCGCAGGTCTAGTAGGCTCTTTACAGGCAATTTTAATGGCTAAAAAAGGCTATCAGGTAGAAGTTTTCGAACGTAGAGATGATATGCGCAAATATGCCATGTCAGCGGGACGATCGATCAATTTAGCTCTTTCTAACAGAGGCTGGAAAGCTTTAGAACTTGCAGGAATTAAAACTGAAATTGAAAAGATTGCTATACCCATGCACGGCAGAATGATGCATGATGAAGAAGGCAAGCAGAATTTTCAACCTTACGGAAAAGAAGGTGAGGCAATTTATTCAGTAAGCAGAGGTGAACTGAATAGGAAGCTAATGGACGTTGCTGAGTCTTTTGAAAATGTAAGCTTTCACTTTAACATGCGTTGTGAAGACGTGGACCTAGAAGAGGCTAAATTGTATTTTTTAGATTTAGAAGACCAGCATCGTGAATTCCAGTTTGACAGGATATTTGCTACTGATGGGGCATTTTCAGCAGTTAGAGGGAAGCTACAAAAAACAGATCGCTTTGATTACTCTCAAATGTATCTTCCTCATGGGTATAAAGAACTCAGTATTCCCCCCGACGAATCTGGTCAGCATCAGATTGATAAAAACGCCCTTCATATCTGGCCAAGGGGAGAATTTATGTTAATTGCTTTGGCTAATGAAGATGGCAGCTTTACTTGCACCCTATTCTTTCCCTATGAGGGAGAGAAATCTTTTAACTCCTTAAAGTCGGAGGAAAGTGTTTTGTCTTTCTTTGAAGAAACATTCCCAGATGCTTTAGCCTTAATGCCTAAATTAAAGGAAGAATATTTTGAAAATCCTACCTCCTCTTTAGTTACCATTCGCTGTCAGCCTTGGAATTATGGCTCCAAGATTTTGTTAATGGGAGACTCTTCGCACGCAATCGTACCCTTTTACGGCCAAGGCATGAATTCTGGCTTCGAAGATTGCACTGTATTTGACGAAATATTTGAAAGTTCAAACCATAATTGGGATGTAGCTTTTCCTGAATTTGCACGTATAAGAAAACCCGATGCCGATGCAATTTCTGAATTGGCGCTATATAATTTCATAGAAATGAGAGATCTAGTAGCCGATGAAAAGTTTCTACTCCAAAAAAAGATAGAAAAACGAATTTTCGAGAAGCACCCTGATCATTGGATGCCACTTTACTCTCAGGTAACCTTTAGCCATATTCCTTATGCTAAAGCACTAGCAGCAGGTAAAAAGCAACAAGCCATAATGGAAAAAGTAATGGATAGAGCGGATATTAAAGAAGCTTGGAATAGCGAAGAAGTGGAAAAGGAAATATTAGCAGCCATAGAAGCTTCTTAATGCGTAGAACTATACTTTTTCTGGTGGCAGGACTGCTTGCATTTAATAGCTTAAAGGCGCAATTAAATAAAAACCTTTTTCCCTTAGATCGAGATTATGCAAACAGTAGTTTTTACATTAGCCCCGCTTTAACACACAGTTTTGTTTTTGAAACTACAAATGGAGATTTTCAAAGCAACGATTCTCTCTATTCATATAGTGAGGAAGGAAAAGGTAGGCTAGCCTATGGCATAGAAATTGGCTTGTATCAGGCGTTTGAAAGGCCCAATCTTTTTCACTACTTTGAAGGAGGCCTAGCCTACCGGGAATTTAGAGGAGAAGCAAATCATGAAGGTGTTCTACAGCTAGCAACAAGCCCCTTGCGTAACCTCTCTTCAGAAAACACTTTTAAAAACAGGTATTTAAGTGCAACCTTAAGAGGAGTAAGAGCTGATCAAATTGGAAAATTTACCTTTCTCCATTCAGCTATTGGTTTTAATGCAAACTACCTTCTTACAGCTGAGCAAGAAAGAAGCAATGCTTATCCAAACGGCTTTGAGACATTCGATCGGGAACTCAACCTGCAAGCTCACTTCCAAATTGGGTTAGGTATTCGTTTAACTGAATTAGTCGTTTTTATCCCTAATGTAGAGATACCATTTCAAAATTTATTGGATTTTGAGCCTCTGGAGGCTCGCATTCCGGCCTTTAGTTCAAAATACCAGCCTGTTTTGTTCAACTTTAAATTGCTGTTTCTTCGAAAGAATTTAGAGAACTGTAATGCTCCAACCTACGATGGAATCCCCCAATAGCTAGAAAAAGGGGTTGAAACTTTTCTCATACTGAAGACTGGTTTCAGGTCCATGTCCTGAATAAACTTTGTAATCTTCTTCTAGTGTAAAAAGCTTATTTTGAATAGAACTGATCAGTAGTTCATGGTCTCCTCCCGGAAGGTCTGTTCTACCTATACTTCCTCTAAAAAGCACATCACCTCCAATAAGAAGATGGTTTTTATGATCTATGAAAACCGTATGACCTGGAGCATGGCCTGGCACGTGCAGAATATCTAAAGTGGTTTCCCCAAAAGCAATCACCTCTCCTTCAGTCAATTCTTTTTCAGCTTCCGGTGATTCAGTGTATTCTAAACCGTATTGTTGACTCCAAGAGGCTGCGCGCTTCAATGTTTCAGTATCATCCGGGTGTAACTCAAGCTTCAAGTCATAATGCTTTGCAATAAAGGCATTACCAAAAATATGGTCAATATGGGCGTGAGTATTAAGCAATCTAACGGGCTTAAGCTTGTTAGATTCGATAAAATCAGTCAATTGTTTTTGCTCTGCTTCATCATAACAGCCTGGATCTACGATTACTGCTTCTCGCGTTTTATCGTAAAGCACATAGGTGTTTTCCTGAAAAGGGTTAAAAGTGAACTTTCTTACTTTCATTGTGCTTTATTCTTAAAAATTCAAAGGTAAGGCTATGCTTATAAATTCTTTAATTTTAATGTCCTTTTGAAACAGGTTCAAAACATATTGCTTCTGCTTTGCTTTAGCCTAGTCACTACTAGCCTGCAAGCACAGTTTTACAATGGGACGCAGACGTTCTTTGGTAAAAATAGAGTGCAGTATGATGATTTTGAATGGCAATTTTACCGTTTTAAAGAATTTGAAACATACTTCTACACCGGTGGAAAACAATTAGCCAAACATACCGCCTACTACGCCAATCAAAAAATTCCTCAATTAGAAGAACAGCTTGACTTTTATTTAGGCGAACGCATTCAATTTATCGTCTACAACAAACAGGCTCACTTTAGGCAAAGCAACATTGGGCTGAATACACAAGCTAATTTTAACATAGGTGGCGTAAGCCGAATAGTCGACTCCAAAGTGTTTCTATACTTTGAGGGCGATTACGAAAAGCTAGAAAAGCAAATTGATGCGGGAATTTTAAGAGTTCTAGTATATCAAATGATCTTTGGCGGCAACTGGCGTGAAGTATTGCGTAATTCAGCCTTATTGTCTTTGCCTGAATGGTACATTGAGGGCTTGATCTCTTACCTTGCTTATCCTGACGACCCTTTAACCAATAGCCGAATCAAAGACGGAATATTAAACGGCAACTTTAAAAGGTTTAATACGCTTAGCAATGAAGAAGCTAGAATCGCAGGCCATGCCATGTGGCAATACATCTCAGAAACTTACGGCAACAAAGTAATTTCAAATATTTTATACATGACGCGGGTGAGCCGCGAGATAAATGACGGTTTTCTTTATGTTATTGGAGTTCCTTTTGAGGATTTATACCAAGAGTGGTATGAATTCTTCAATAAAAAGTACCAAACCCAATCAACAGACTCTAGCCCATTTGGGGAAGAAGCTCCCTTTAAAGTTAAAAAGAGAAAACGCTATCAGAACTTTATAAGCAGCCCTGATGGTCGTTTTCATTTATATACTGAAAATCGATTAGGAAAGTATAAAATTTACCTTTACGATACCCAAACAGATAAACGAAAAAAACTCTATAAAGCAGAACACAAACTCGACCGAATTCAAGACTATAGTTATCCGCTCGTGGGCTTTCACCCAAGTGGTGATCGTTTAAACTTTATTACAGAAAAAAAGGGGGATGTTTTTCTTTTCACCTATCTGATCAAAGAAAAACAACTTAGTAGCAAACCGATCTTGAAGCTAGAAAAAGTGCTTAATTTTGATTATGCCCCTAACGGTAAAGAAATGGTTTTCTCAGGGATTGAAAAAGGACAATCAGATATCTATCTCTACAACCTCTTAGGTAACACACAAAAAAAATTAACTAACGACTTCTACAGCGATCTCGACCCTGTGTTTGATGCTGATGGGGAATCCATTTATTTTGTCTCAGATCGAAGCAACGATAGCCTAAACCTCGACGAACAGCAGCTGAAACGGTTTGATCACGAGAAAGATATATTTGAATATCAATTGGATCAAAAGATCATAAGAAGTGTAACCAATACTGCAGAGCTATCAGAAAAGCAACCTGTGTTTACCAATAAGCTGCTCTACCTGGTAGATAAAAAAGCAAGCTCTGAACGTTACGAGGCAAAATTTGATAGCGCAATTAGTAGCATAGATACGACAGTGAACTACCGCTATTTTTTCGAGACGAAAAAAAATGCAAGTTTTGAACGTAATATTCTTGAGCATAATGCATTTGGCAACAAAAAACTTAACCAACTTACCTACCTTGATCGCTCTTATGCGCTTTTTACAACGAGCGAGGAAAACAGATCAGACCTAAAACCGAACGAAGAAAGTTCAAAAACGATCAGTAGGCCTTTTCAAGATCAAAACAAGGTATTAGAACTTAAGTCATTTGAAAAAGAGGCTATTTCAACAGCAGAAGTTGATCCCGCAGACTATCCTATAGGCACTAAGCAGCCCATCAAAGGTTTTACTGCTTCAAGCAATAAGAAGCGTTTGAGCAATGCTGATGACCTTGAGTTCCCGACCCAAAGACTATATCGGTTAAACTTCAGTCCGAATAATTCAGTGCTACAACTTAACAATATGTTTCTGACTGGCCAGTATCAAGTTTTTAATGGAGGCCCCTACACTAATCCAGGATTAGGCGTAAACTCTACTATTGGGATTGTTGACCTGATGGAAAACCATCGAGTCTATGGCTCTTTTCGCTACAGCGGAAACCTAATTGAATATGGGCTAAGCTACCAGAACCTGAAAGAGCGGCTTGACAAAGAATATACTTTTAGTAGAAGAAGACTTAGACAAACCGAAACCCCTTTTCCTTTTGATGTGAAGACTTTACAAGCTTCAGCAAGCTATATTTGGCCTTTTAATGAAGTAAGTAGCATAAGAGGAGTTATTCAGGGAAGAAATGACAAAAGAATACCCCTTTCAAGTGATCGTTTTAACCTTCAAAGAGAGACTACAAATGAGTATTGGGGTTCCCTAAAAGCTGCTTTTGTTTTTGACAATACTAGAGATGTAGCGCTAAACATTCGTTATGGAACGCGTTACAAATTCTTTGCTGAACAATACCAACTTGTTTACACAGAACAAGAGAATCAAGAAAGCAGCAATTTAACCGTTTTAGGAGTTGACTTTAGGCACTACCAAAAGATTCATCGAGAAATGATCGGGGTTTTTAGATTCGCCGGAAGTAGCTCTTTTGGGGCAACTCCATTAATCTATTATCTTGGTGGTGTTGATGAGTGGTGGCGATCAGACATTTACGATGAAACCACGCCAATTGATTTCTCGCAAAATTATGGATTCCAGGCCTTAGCGGCTAACATGAGGGGCTTCCTACAAAACGTTCGAAATGGAAATAATTTTGCAGTGATTAATACAGAGATCCGTTTACCTGTTTTTAGCTATTTCATTAATCGTCCTATTCAGTCAGACATTATTCGAAATTTTCAAATTGTTGGTTTTGGTGATGTGGGTACCGCATGGGTTGGTTCCTCTCCCTTTGCAGAAGACAATCCAATTAACAACGAAGAACTCATTTTTGGTGATCGGTCAGAAGTAATCTATGAAAACATCAACGATCCTGTAGTGGGTGGTGTTGGTTTTGGATTACGCACTACTCTGCTTGGCTATTTTGTAAGAGCTGATTGGGGTTGGGGCATCCAAAATGGCTTTATTAGTGACAAACCCTTATTTATGTTTTCTCTTAGTTTAGATATTTAACTTATGAGCTTTACTACCCTTTTAATCCTTATTATTATTGGCCTATTAGCAGGCATACTTAGTGGCATGATTGGCGTTGGAGGTGGAATTATCATTGTGCCCGCCCTTGTTTATTTTTTAGGCTTAAGCCAACATACTGCACAAGGCACAAGCCTTGCCTTAATGTTACCGCCTATTGGAATATTAGCAGCCATGAATTATTACAAAGCAGGAAATTTAAATGTGAAATATGCTTTGATCATTGCTACTGCATTTATCATCGGCGGCTATTTTGGATCCAAAGTTTCATTGATCTATTTCAGTGAAAGCATGATGAAGAAAATTTTTGGCATGATCATGCTATTTGCAGCGATTAAACTGATCTTTTTTAGCAAATAATGAATTTAGAAAATCACATAAAAAAGCTAGCCAAAGACTGCTTTCAGGAAATCAAAGAAATTAGAGAGCACTTGCATCAAAATCCTGAGCTTTCTTTTAAAGAAACAGAAACCAGTAAATATCTTAAACAAAAATTAAGCGCTTGGGGCATTGATATTGATGACACTTGGGTAGAAACAGGCTTTTCAGTGGTTTTGGAAGGCGAGCAAGAGGGCGAAACCATTGCGCTGAGAGCAGACCTTGATGCCTTACCAATTAAGGAGCAAAATGAAGTCAGCTATCGCTCCAAAAAGCCCGGCATCATGCATGCTTGCGGACATGATGTGCATTCAGCTTGTTTAATGGGTGTTATTAAGATCTTGAATAACTGCAAAAGTGAATGGGGCGGTAAAGTTGTTTGCTTTTTTCAGGCAGGTGAAGAAAAGTTACCTGGCGGAGCTAGCCTAACTATCAAAGAGGGCTTTATTGAAAAGTACAAACCTAAAACCATATTAGCCCAGCATGTCTATCCTGCTTTAGAAGCAGGTGAAGTCGGTTTTAAAGCCGGTATGTATATGGCTTCTGCAGATGAAATTTACTTAAAGGTTATAGGTCAAGGTGGGCATGCTGCCTTGCCACATAAGAATGTCGATCCCATCGTTGTCGCTGCTAACATGATTGTCGCTTTGCAGCAATTGGTTAGTAGGATTTCCCCGCCAACCATCCCTACGGTATTATCTTTTGGCAAAATTGAAGGCATGGGAGCTACTAATGTTATTCCCAACGAAGTAAAAATTGCAGGCACACTCCGCACCATGAATGAGGAATGGAGAAGCATCTTTCACCAAAGAATAGAAGAAATTTGCAAGCAGACTTGCCAAGCCATGCAAGCAAATTGTGAGGTAGATATTCGTAAAGGCTACCCCTTCTTGGTAAATGATTCAGACTCTACTAATCGTTCAAATCAGTATGCTAAAGCATACCTTGGAGAAGAAAAGGTGAAAGCACTAGACCTGAGAATGACTGCTGAAGATTTTGCTTACTTCTCTCAACATGCTAAAGTTTGTTTTTACCGACTAGGCGTGGGCAATAAAAGCAAGGGAATCACACACAGCGTACACCACCCTAAATTTGATATAGACGATAAAGCGCTTGAAGTTGGTTCTGGCTTAATGGCATTTCTAGCCATTAACCACTTGAAAGGCCTTTAGTTTACAACGATTACGCAGTATTTGCTAGCTCGCCAGAATTTATCAGGATCTAAAACAACAAGGCTATCCACTCCTTTATCACCTCTAAATTCATAAGATTCATCGGGGTGATTGGTAATCAATTCCGCCTTTTTTGCATAGATCAAGAATGATTTTTGCTTTCTAATATCAATCTTGCTAAAATATTCCTTGTTAAAATCATTCTTTAAATCTTCTTTTCTGCCAAGGCCTAAAAACCCACCCTCTTTGGTCAAAACATTCTTCTCTTTTAACTCTTTGTATGTGCCATAGGCATAATAGGCAGTATTAATAGTTTCTTCTTGATCTTTAATTTTTTGATCTTTCATTTGATTGGCAAAAGTGAGCGAATCAAGAGCAAAGTACAATTGTCCCAGTTCGATTTTTTTCTCACCTAATAAAGACCTTAGCTTTTCTAATTGCTGATTCTTAAAGGCAAGCTCTTGATTTAAGTTATTGATCAGCTTCTGGAATTCAGCCAATTTAACGTTAGAGGAGCTTAGTCTTGCTTTTAAATTGTCGAGCTCTTGATTATTCTCCTCCATCAACGCTTCAATCTGCTGAATGTCCTGCGTAATGTTTTCTCTTAAATCTTGTTGATTTTCTGTAGAACGCATTTTCATGACGCCCTCTCTTTGCTTAATGGCATCAAGGTTATCTTGGATCTGATTAAAGGACTTAAACATCCCGTTCAATAGAGAGTCCTTTTCTGCTAAAGCTTTTTCTGCTGCTGCCTTTTCTGCTGCTAATTCATCAACTTTTCCTTGGTTACAAGCAACTAAAAAAGAAGAAGCAACGATAAGAATAGAGAGTATTTTATGGTTCATGATCTATGTTTTACTCAAATATAGTCGCAGTTCGGTAATTCTACCAACAAATAGCTAGATATTATCCTACTTTTGCGCGAAAATTTAAAACCATGAAAAAAATCACACTATTCAGTATTTTATTGTTTTTCTACAATTTACAGCCATCAAAGGCACAAGTTGCAGAGGAAGTATTGTGGGAAAACGTAAAAGCAGGAGACAAAGTTGAGCTTACTGTATTTTACCACGAGAACAGCCCTTTTGTGTATGAAGAAAAAGGAAAACTCACAGGAATTGAAATTGACATCCTAAATTCTTTTGTAGAATGGGTAAAGGAAAATAAAGAGGTTGATGTTGAACTGATTTATCAAAAGCCGCAATCATTCTATAAACTGCTGCTTCAAGCACAAAATGGTAAGTCTAACACAATAGGTCTAGGTACCATTACCATAACTAAAGAAAGAGAGAAGAATTTAGCATTTTCTGCACCTTATTTAAGAAATGTATCTGTGTTACTAAGCCAAGGTGGAGTTAAGACAGCCTTGAACGAAGAAGAGCTCAAAAGCTCATTTGCCGACTTATATCCTGTAACTGTTCCCGGCAGTATACATGAAGATCACATTAAAGAATTCAGAGACAAAATTGGAAGAACCAATAGGCCAATCAGAGAGGTAAAAACACCAAAAGAAGTTATAGAAAGCATTGCACAATCAGGAAAACTTTACGGCTATTCAGATGTAATCACCTTCTGGCAATATATGAAAGAGCATGATGACTTTATCAAGATGCACAAAGTTGCCAATAAGAATGACGAATTCTTTGGTTTTGCCTTTCCGAAGGAGTCAGGCTGGAAGTTTCTTTTTGATGAATTTCTTGAAAGCGGTTTTGGTTTTACAGCCACTAAGGCCTATCACAGAATTCTTGAAAAACATCTCGGATACGAAATCATCAATACCGTTGAAATAGACTAATCAAAAAAGGCTGCTCAATGAGCAGCCTTTTTATTCTAAAAACATTTTCTGTCTATTTCTTTATCTTAGATTAAACCTAACTGGAACTGTGTACTGAACTCTAACCGGCTTACCTCTTTGTTTACCAGGCTTCATTTTAGGTAAAGAATTGATTACTCTTACCGCTTCGTCATCAAGTGACTTTCCGCCAGAAACTCCTCTTAACACTTCTACGTTAGATACTTTTCCTTTCTCATTAATCAGGTAACGAATATAAACCGTTCCACTAATGCCTGCATCTTTCGCCATTGCGGGGTACTTAGTGTTTTGACCAATAAACTTGTAGATCTCGTTTTGAGTACACTGGTCACGCTCTTGCTTACTTCCTGCATTTTCACATCCAGGGAATAATGGCATATCCTCAACAATGGTAAAAATTTCAGCTTCTTCAATTACCTCTTCAGGTTGCTCAAAGATCTCAGTTTCCATATCCGCTTCCATATCTTGGATCTCAACTTCATCCTCAATCTCCTTATCATCTTCAACAATCTCTAAGATTTCTTGAGGGGGTGGTGGCGGAGGGGGTGGAGGAGGTGGCGGCTTTTGCTGCGTAATCGGAATCATCTCCTCTTCTATTTCTTCCATTTCAAGCTGCCCAAGACTATTGGGACCTTTTTCATAG
>P_2C_Liq_1_UnCtyDRAFT_1000369_pt1 | contig 19532 bp, 15 predicted proteins | sample Pon2CUnioCityCA_2_FD_10234 | JGI IMG/M metagenome (IMG submission 10234) | reverse complement strand
CGAATGGCTTCATCTAGCCGTTCGTACTGCTCTTGGGTTCCTCTTAGTTTGGCCTCAAATACCAGCATGACACCGTTCAGTCACTTGACGTGATTATACCACATTGTACTACAATGGTTGCCGCGATTCAACGTGAACGTTCACGTTGAATCAAAGATTACAACGTGAGCCTTCTCGCGGATTAAGGTAAGTGGACGGCATTATGACGGAGTTTCCCCCAGAATTTTGGCAAGGGATTGAGGAATTTAATCGAGGTGAGTTCTACGCCTGTCATGATACCCTAGAGGCGATTTGGCTCGAATCGGTTGATCCAGAAAAAACCTTCTATCAAGGCATTTTGCAGATTGCTGTAGCCCTATATCACCTCAGTAACCAGAACTGGAAAGGCTGCTTAATGTTATTAGGAGAAGGAACAAATCGCCTGCGGCGTTATCGTCCTGAGTATGGTCAAATTGATGTGGAATCGTTGTTCTCTCAAGGATTAGAGATGTTACAGGTCTTACAAGACGCCGGAGAGGAGAGAACCGCTGAATTTGCCCGTCAGTATGGGTTAATGGACGAGTTGGGAACTCTAGCGTTACCGAAAGTTAATCGAGTCTCGTCGTGAGATTCGAGTCTGTATTGATGACGTTATTGATGACGTTCACTATATGTTGCTCAATTCGGTGTCGCTTTCCCCTAAAATTAAATCAGTCCCTTTATAAAAAATAAGCAGAAGTTATGTCAGCCCCCGCAACGAACGGACAACCGCTTCTGTCCGATCGCGAGTTAGAGGTCATCGAACTCGTCGCTACCGGCTTAACCAACCAAGAAGTCGCCGATAGCCTAGAACTGAGCAAACGCACGATCGATAACCATATCAGCAACATCCTCAGTAAGACCAAAACCGAAAACCGAGTCGCTCTGGTAAGATGGGCGTTGCGCTGGGGTAAAGTCTGTCTCGATGATGTCAACTGTTGTACCCTTCCCTACCGTAGCCCCGAGGCCTCAGCCTCGGAGATGCTGACGGACTGACAACAATCAATCTCTCTAATCGTTAACCTATACTGCGAAACCTGACGATGCGACAATGTTGGACGATTCCCACCCTTCCCTTAGCTGTCTATCGGGAAGTTGTGGCTCATCTGCGTCAAGTGGAGGGTGTAGCGACCGGATTACTTCCCCAAACCGCTCCTGATTTTGACCCGAAACTCAGTCAAGTGGGCGGCCTGTGGTTGGAGGTTCCTGACAACGCCCCCGTAGATCATCAACAGCGCCTCGATGCCATCCTTGAGTATTACGGCGATCGCGCCGGGCAGCCCTGGCAGCCCCTAGACGCCTAGCCGCAACGACAGTCCTCCACTTTTGACCTCCACGATTTTTCTCAACCTATGACGACGCTGCAAGCCCTGCGGGGAACGCGGGATATTTTGCCCACTGAAATCGCCTATTGGCAACTCGTAGAAACCACCGCCCGCGAGATCCTCACTCGGGCGAGTTACCAGGAAATTCGCACCCCCATTTTTGAACAAACGGAACTCTTCCAACGGGGGATTGGCGAAGCGACTGACGTGGTGGGTAAGGAAATGTATACGTTCTGCGATCGCGGCGATCGCTCCATTACCCTACGCCCAGAAGGAACCGCCGGCGTGGTTCGCGCCTACATCGAACATAACCTCTTCGCCGCCGGTGGCGTGCAACGCCTCTGGTACACCGGCCCCATGTTTCGCTACGAACGCCCCCAAGCCGGCCGACAACGCCAATTTCACCAAATTGGCTTAGAACTCCTCGGAACCGATGCACCTCGGGCCGATGCGGAAGTCATCGCCCTCGCAACTGATATCCTCAAAGCCTTGGGGCTGAAAAACCTACACTTAGCCCTTAACTCCGTCGGCCAAGGCGACGATCGCGATCGCTACCGTCAAGCCCTCATCGACTACTTCAGCCCCTACCAAGATGAGATTGACGCCGATTCGCGCGATCGCCTCAGCCGCAACCCCCTACGCATCCTCGACAGCAAAGACGAACGCACCCAGGCGATCGCCCAAAATGCCCCCAGCATCCTCGACTATCTCAGCGATGACTCAAAACGTCATTTTGACCGAGTTTGCGCCCTCCTAGAGCAACTGAGCATCCCCTATGACCTTAATCCGCGACTGGTACGAGGCTTAGACTACTACACCCATACCGCCTTTGAAATCCAATCCGACGATCTCGGTGCCCAAGCCACCGTTTGCGGTGGCGGACGCTACGACGGCCTCGTCGAACAACTCGGCGGCAAACCCACCCCCGCCGTCGGTTGGGCCATTGGCTTAGAACGGCTGATTCTCCTCCTCCAACAGCTTCGAGAAACTCCCACCAGTCACCCAGACTGTTATGTCGTCTCTCGGGGCGAACACGCCGAAGCCCAGGCCCTCTTACTGACACAACACCTGCGTCAAGCCAATATTGCCGTTGAACTCGACTTAAGCGGCAGTGCCTTTGGTAAACAGTTTAAACGGGCCGCCCGCAGTGGTGCCCAAGTCTGTTTAGTCTTAGGGGATGCCGAAGCCGCCGCCGGAACGATTAACCTGAAATGGCTAGAAAGTGGAGAACAACAAACCCTGCCACAATCGGAGTTATTAGACACTCTAGGGAATACCCTGAGCAAACCCTGACTGTACAAATTGGTCTAGGGGCGAACTATGTTTCGCCCGACTTCAGGATGGTCATGTTAGCCACTAACCATCCTCTCGATTCCCCTGAACTCCTCGCATAATCCGCGAGAGTTCAGATTTCTCATTCACCGAAACCCGCGATGGCGAGCCACTAATAATCCCTTCATACTCACGGAACGACCCTTTAATGTCAGGACCATTGGCACTAATGGTATATTCCCGAATGCCCGTATCATGCCAAGAACCTCTCATCTTGAATACATTTAAAGCCCGCGACATTTGACCGCGAATTTCGACATATTGCAACATCAAAATGGTGTCCGTAATTGTCGAAATATGGGAATCGGTAATCGAATGAGACCCCATAAATTGGTCCGTGGTGTTGGTGAAGAAACCGGTAATTTCCTCTTGTTTCGCATAACCCGTCACCCCAATCACAAATTGACGGAAGGCATTATTACTCACCCCCCGCGCCAAAGCTGATAGCGAGTCAATGGCAATGCGAGAGGGTTTGAAATCCACAATCTCCGTTTTAATAATCTGAAGATGATCTTCAAGTCCCGCCGATTCGGGATAGGCGCAGAGAATTTTCATCAGTCCCCGCCGTTCCATCTCCTCAAAGTCAATCCCCCAAGAATAGGCATTTCGCAGCAATTGCGCCCGCGACTCCTCGTAAGCGAAGAGAATCGCTCGTTCGCCTTTGAGACAGCCTTCTTCCGTGAATTTGCTCACCAGTAGGGTTTTGCCGGTTCCCGTGGCGCCGGTGGCCAGAATAATCGAATCTTTGAAGAAACCGCCCCCACACATCTCGTCCAAGGTCTTAACCCCCGATGAGACGCGCACATTGGAAGACCGTTGCGTTAAACGCATCGCCCCGAGGGGGAAGATGTTAATGCCATTGTTGGTCATGGTGAAGGGATATTCCCCCTTCATGTGGGTGGTTCCCCGCAGTTTAAGGATTTCAATCGTCCGGCGGCGGCGTTCCCCCTCCAGGACGTTACGGACGATGACCACATTATCAGAGACAAATTCTTCAACGCCAAAGCGGGCCACGGCCCCATATTCTTCGAGGCGTTCGGTGGTCATGACGGTGGTGGCGTTGAGTTGTTTGAGGCGGGCCACGAGACGGAAAATTTCTCGCCGAACAACCGGTGCTGCGTCGTATTGTTGGAAAACGGCGGTGACGGAGTCGATGGAGACTCGTTTGGCTTTATATTTACGAATTCCGTACTGAATCCGCTCAATTAGGGCTGAGAGGTCAAAATTGCCAACAACATCTTGGCCCTCGGGGTCGGGAGATGCGTCAAGGATAAAGAGTTTCCCTTCATCGACGAGTCCTTGCAAGTCCCAGCCGAAGCTTTGGGCGTTTTTAATCAGGTCAGCGGGGGATTCCTCGAAGGTGACGAAAACCCCCGGTTCGTTGAAATAGGTAATGCCGTTATAGAGAAATTGAACGGTAAATAGGGTTTTTCCGGTTCCGGAGGTCCCACTGACTAGGGTGGTTCGCCCCGCTGGGAGTCCTCCGTGGCTGATGTCATCGAACCCTTCAATCATGGTTCGGATTTTGTGAACCCCTTTCAAGTTGCGGGAGTTGTCCTGTTCAGTTTGACTGTCCATAGTACTTGTGAACTGTTAAGGCGTGCTAAGGCTTGAATGTACAGCTGTCAGAGTCTTGGGTTTACCGAGAACGATTTTGCTCTAGGAGAGTCTCAGTTTAGCTGTCAGATTCGCGATCATACAATTCCTCGTAGAGTAAATCTAAGCCGATAAGGACTTTCTCGCGGTCGGAGAGGTCGCCGATAATTTTACGAACTGGGGGGGGTAAAATTTTGGCCAGGGTAGGGGTGGCCAAGATTTTATCTTCTTCGGCTAGTTGCGGATTTTTGAGAACGTCGATGACTTTGAGGGCGTACACTCCCTGAAATTCCCGTTCGAGGAGATCATTGAGGGTTTTGAGCGCCCGCACGGAGTTGGCCGTGTTTCCGGCAACGTAGAGTTTTAAGACGTAGGTTTTTTTGGGAGGCGTCATAATTCCCTGGGAATTGAACGACGATACATTTCGCACAGGTGGGCGATCGCATCGATTAAGGTCAATCGATAGTCTAGCAGGATTTCTTCACTCCTTCCCTCTAATTTGAGTTGTTTGGAAAATTCATCCATTAACTCCATGTGGATTTCCACGATATGGGTGACGGAGATATCGGCAAAGAAGGCGATGTTAACCAGTTCATCTAAGGCTGGATTGATATTAACTTCATCGGAGAAATAGTCTAGGACAATTTCTCGGTAGAGTGTTTGAATTTCTTGTAACACCTCATGCTGCTCATTTTCAGGTAGATTTCGTAAAAATCGCTGTGGGCTTCGTTTATAGTACACGCCTAAGTATCCCAGCCGCTCTCGGAGTTTTTCGGTCAGCCGCTGCTGTTTCTTCATCAAAAACTCCTCGGCATGGCTGGCAAGGTCAGAATTTAGATGTTTTTTAGGGGTAATATCTGAGTCATTAGACAGATTGAGAAACTGTTCTATCGCCTCATGAATGGCCTCTAAAATTTCCTCATCTGATTGGTCCTGTGGCAGTAAAACTTCTGCTTGATGATACAGAACACTTGTCCTGTTCTCCTCGCTAGAGTCAGCCGGATGACCATCATTCTCATCGATATGGCGACTGTCTGGATCACGGTGCTGAGCGATATTGCCCATGATCACAACCGGTAGCAGTACCCCGGCCTGTTGCAACTCTTGGATGAGAGTCGCTAGACCCTCGTCATATTCGAGAATCGTACAGTCAATATGCTGCTTCTGTTGCTGGACATAGTCCAGAAATTCCTCGCTACTGGTGCAGTGAAGCACAGTACAACGGGCAAAATCGAGGGTCTGTTGCAGCGTCTCTCGTACGTCTTCGTGGTTGATCAGGGTGCAGATCGACAGTTGAGGTAGCACAGGATAAGGAAAAACCGAGTGTTATTGTGATGAAGGGCAAGTTAAGAATTATGACGGAAAAATTAAAATTTGCTTAATTTTATTTAGGGATGTTGCAATGATAACTCGGAATGTCTATTCCTTCCAACTCGTGAGGGCAAAAATCCCAGGTTTTGCCGCCATATCTTTGGCCAGCAGAGGGATTGAGGCGATCGCCTCAAGAGCCGGCCAGGGACAAGGCATAATGGGTCACAGAAGCTTGATTCACAGTCGGGTTCCTGCAATCACTACGATTGCCCTATTGTCTGCCCCTTGATTGCAGCGGCCTCGTCTGCCTGAGTTGCCATGGATTGTCTCAATCTCCAGCCGTTTGTTCAACCGGTTCCCATCTGTTACAGTCTCGATTCCCTCACGACGGTCATTGAGGACTTCCAACAGAGCGATCGCATCTTGGTCATTGACGAAGACCAAACCCCCTTAGGGGTCATCATTGCTCATCATCTATTGCCTTACCTCAAAGATGCCAGGGTTTGGCAATATCCTCTCTGCCGTTTCAGCCAGGTCATCACTCCCATTGAAACTCTCGCCATTGATCAATGGGGCGATCGCCTCTGTTCCCGTACTTCTCTGGCGAAAATGGCTCGCTTAAAGCTCTTAGATCCACTCGTCGGAGGTCGCCGCCGGGAAGTTGTCATTGTCGATACAACCGGGAAAATTCTCGGCCTACTCGCCGGCGATCGCCTCAACGCCGAACTGAAACATTCCCCCTCAAGCCAGCTTCTGGCGGACGCCCAAGATCCCAATCGTCCAAATTTAGAGGTCTTAACCCGCCTCCTCGATGTTTTACCCCTTCCCTTGCGGCTTCAAGACCGAAATCAACAGCTAATCTGGGAAAACCGTCGCTGGCAACAGTGGCAAGAACAGGTCAGCGATCGCCAGGCCCTCCTCAACGCCTGTGATCTCGGCGATCGCCCCCAGGAGAACTCCCCCTATCATCTCGGACGAGTCACGCTCAACGATGCCTCTAGCCACTCCCCCACCTGGACATTGACGGCCCTCTCCCTAAGCCATCTTCTACCCCACGCCCCAAGTCACCCCCCCCAAACCTCACTTTGGCTGATCCTGGCCCAAGACAGCCCAGCCCCGAATGGTACGGCCGAACAGACTCAAGAACTCAGCGCCAAAAACGCCGATTTGATGCAAATCGATCGCCAAAAAACCGAACTCCTCTCTTGGGTCAGTCATGAACTCAAAACCCCGCTGACAGCCCTACTCGGCTTATCCAATCTCCTACAAAACCCCAATCTCGGTAGCCTCAACCCCCGTCAAGCCAACTACGCCCACCTCATTCAACAGAGTAGTCGGCAAATGATGACGATTGTTAACGATCTCTGTGATTTGGCACAACTGGAAAACGACGAACTGAGTCTAGATCGACAACACCTCTCCATACAGACCTGTAGCCAGGCCGCCTACGAGCAAATCCGCAAACTGCGCGACGACTCCGCGTTACCAGAACTTACCCTAGACATTGCCGCCGATGCCACTGAGGTTTTGGCTGATCGGACTCGCCTACAGCAAATTCTCGTGCATCTGTTCCTCAATGCCGTCAGCACAACTCCCAACACCGGAACCATCGGCCTGCGGGTTGAACGCTGGCATCATTGGTTAGCATTTTTGGTATGGGATACCGGTACTGGTATTGAGGTGGCGGCCCAACCCTGGATTTTTCAAGGTTATCCGATGGACTCCGCCTCCCGAGTCNCTCAGATGTCCTCCTTGACCTGTGAGGCCTCTGAATCGACGACCACCTCCACTGAAAACAACGAAGCCGACGAAGCCCCCCGTTCTCACCGCGCACCGCCATCTCTTCCGACGGGCCTGGGACTGATACTCGCGCAACGGCTGGCCCGACTTCATGGTGGAGACATTAGTTTTACCTCTCAAGAACAAGGAGGAAGTCAGTTTACCCTGCTGTTGCCCAGTCCTCAATCGTCCCAGGGCGCAACGGCTCGGGACAGTCCCAGTCGCTTCAAGGCTTGGGCGAAGGATGCCCAGGTGCGCTTTGCTTTAGTGGTCGATCGCGATAGTGAACGGGTCGAGGCCCTATGTCATTATCTCAGTGAAGCGGGCTATCGGGTCCTTCTGGCGCGATCCGGACCGGAAGCCTTGGCGAAGGCGCGACAACTACATCCCTGTGTCATGTTTTTAAGCCCCCGTTTGCCGATTTTATCGGGTTGGGATGTGTTGACGTTGCTTAAAGCTGATTCAGTGAGTCAGGATCTCCCTGTGGTCCTTTTGGCTGAGGCGGAGGAGGGGGCCGAGGCGATCGCCCAACGGGGATTAGAAACAGTGGTGGACTCTCTCAGCTTACCGGTCGATCGCCATCAACTTCAACAGGTTCTGACGCGCCTATTAGCCCATCAGGGCCAAGCCAGTCGCGCCCAGCGACCCCTGACGCTGTTATGGCTGGTCTCTCCCCATCGAGGTGAGGTGAACCCCTCTCGTTCCCTCGAACGGGTCTTCCATCACTATCATTATCGGGTGATCGAAGTAGATGATTTTGACCAGGCGGGGTTGTTAGTTAAAGTCTGGAAACCTGATGTGGTGCTATTGGATCTCACCCGAAGCGAGGCCGAGCGTCAAGATTTCTTAGCCACGTTGCAAGATCATCCAGGCTTAACTCAACTGCCGATTGTTACTCTCGACAGTCAAACCACGGCTCTGGCTAATCGGGGTAAGACCGTCGAAGGAAAGCCGTTACGGGTGTTTCCTTGTCTAACGGCCCCCGAACGCATCTCGGAAACTTCGGGCCTGCCGGCAGTGGTTGAGGTGGTGCGTATTGCCGCTAATGCCAGCGGCTAAGACGTACCTGAGCAGGTTGCGAATGAGAGCAAAAAATGGACACAACTGGACTCGAACCAGTGACCCCCACGATGTCAACGTGGTGCTCTAACCAACTGAGCTATGCGTCCTCAACGATTTACCATCGTAGCATTGAGATTGTGACTTTGGCAAGCTTTTTTTGATAAAATCCTGAAATTCCAGTTTTCTGCTCTGGGAGGAGCGCCAAAAACCCCTCCCAGAGTGGAGTTTAGACTCCAGCGAGAATCTGATCATCGAGGGAGAAGTCCACCTCAGCCTCTTGTCCCTGGCCGGCGAGATAGTCGTTCTCGTAGGAATCCTTCAATCCAGAAATTAGATCAAACTCCGGTTCCCAATCGAGTTCCGAGAGAGCCTTACCGATGCTACAGAAGAAATGCTGCGATCGCAGCGGAAAGGCTTTACGCTTACCGAAGTCAAAGGCTTTAGGGTCGTAGTGGACTAACTTAACCTGATCGGGATCTTTACCAACCGCTAGGGCGCAAGAGCGGGCTAGGCCATCAAAACTGACATAGCGATCGCCCGAAATATTATAGACCTCACCGACGGCATTGCCATTGCCCAACACCGCCACCATGGCCTTAGCCAAATCCTGACAATGGCCCAGTTGCGTCATTTGCAGCCCTGAACCGGGAATGGGAATAGGGCGATCGCGCACCAGGCGATCAAAAAACCAGCCTTCAATGGGATTATAATTCCCCGGACCATAAATATAGGTTGGACGCACTGACGTCATCGGCAATCCCTGCTTAAGCAGATAGTCTTCCGCCTCAAACTTGCCCCGATGACGACTCTTCGGATCGAGAGCATCCCCTTCCTGATGCGGCATTTGGTCAGAGGCGAGATAAACCCCCGCCGAGCTGACATAAACAAAATGCTGAAGTTTGCCCTTAAACAAATCCGCTAAAGGTTGAGTATCACCGAGCTTACGCCCGGTGTTATCAAAAATGGCATCAAAAGACTCCCCAGCCAGGGCCGTATGGAGTTGCGTTGAGTCGGTGCGATCGCCGGTAATCTGACCCACACCCGGTACTGGAGCCGGATGATTGCCCCGATTAAACAACACCACCTCATGACCGGCTTCTACCAATTCCCGAGTCAAATAGACCCCAATAAACCGGGTTCCACCAATGACTAAAACTCGCATAACACTTAAATAAACCCTAAACCATCAACAATCTACCCCAAATCGGGACTCAGACAATGCCCTCATCAACGGTAAACGAAAAAGGACGATCCGAGAGGATCGCCCTTAATCACTGTCAACGCTTAACCGTTAACTGTCAATCATTCACCGTCAGTTATTCACAGTCAATCATTCACAGTCGGTTATTCACCATCAACAGTGAACTACTTATTGTCCGTTTCCGAGAACTCAGCATCGATGACATCATCACCGCCATCATTGCCAGACTCAGGAGGCGCACCGGCTCCGGGAGCTGCCCCGGCTTCAGCACCGGCCGCATCGCCACCGGCTTGTTGATAGAGATTGGTGCTAACAGCATAGAGAGCTTGTTGCAACTCTTCCATTTTCGACTCAATAGCCGCATCATCATCTTGACCGAGGGCTTCCTTGAGTTCAGCAATCAGACCTTCAATCTTGGTCTTGTCATCAGCCGGGACTTTATCGCCGAGGTCTTCGATTTGCTTCTCAGCTTGATAGGCCAAGGTATCAGCTTGGTTTTTCTTATCGATGCGTTCGCGGCGTTGGCGGTCTTCTTCCGCATTCGCCTCAGCATCTTTGACCATGTTGTCGACTTCGCTGTCGGAGAGAGTCGAAGCACCGGTGATGCTGATGGACTGCTCTTTGCCAGATCCTTTATCTTTAGCGGTGACATTGAGAATCCCGTTAGCGTCGATATCGAAAGTGACTTCGATTTGAGGCACACCCCGAGGTGCAGGAGGAATACCATCGAGACGGAAGGTTCCCAAGCTCTTGTTATCTTTGGAGAATTCCCGTTCCCCTTGCAGAACATGGATTTCGACGTTGGTTTGTCCATCAACCGCAGTAGAGAAGGTTTCCGATTTCTTGGTGGGAATCGTGGTGTTGCGGGGGATGAGTTTGGTCATCACGCCGCCGAGGGTTTCGACCCCCAACGAGAGAGGGGTGACATCCAACAGTAGGATATCTTTGACTTCACCGGCCAAGACACCGCCTTGAATGGCTGCACCCGTCGCGACCACTTCATCGGGGTTGACGCTTTGGTTGGGGGCTTTACCCAGAACTTTCTCAACTAACTGTTGAATGGCGGGAATCCGGGTCGAACCACCGACGAGAACAACCTCGTTGATGTCCGTTTTGCTGAGTTTGGCATCTTTGAGAGCATTCTCAACGGGGATACGGCAACGGTCGATGAGACTGGCGCAAATTTCTTCAAACTTGGCCCGTGTCAGGGTCATATCGACGTGCTTCGGCCCATCTTGGGTAGCGGTGATGAAGGGCAGGTTGATATCAGCTTGGGTGACGCTAGAGAGTTCGATTTTGGCTTTCTCTGCCGCTTCTGTCAGCCGTTGCAGGGCTTGTTTGTCTTTGCGTAGGTCAATCCCTTCGGATTTCTCAAATTCAGCGGCGATGTAATCGACGATTTGTTTATCGAAGTCATCCCCACCGAGGTGAGTGTCGCCGGAGGTGGCCATCACTTCAAAGACGCCGTCACCCACTTCGAGGATGGAGACGTCGAAGGTTCCGCCGCCAAGGTCAAAGACGAGAATAGTTTCGTTACTTTTTTTGTCGAGTCCATAGGCTAACGAGGCGGCGGTTGGCTCGTTGATAATCCGTAGAACTTCGAGTCCGGCAATTTTCCCCGCGTCTTTGGTGGCTTGACGCTGTGAGTCATTAAAGTAAGCCGGAACGGTGATGACGGCTTGGGTAACGGTTTCGCCGAGGTATTTGCTGGCATCTTCGGCCAGTTTCCGCAACACCTGGGCTGAGATTTCTTCAGGGGCGAATTGCTTTTCGGCTTGGGGACAGTCTAGTTTGACACTCCCGTTGACGTTGAGGACTTTGTAGGTCACCTCAGTGGTTTCGTGGGTCACTTCGTCATGACGACGACCGATAAAGCGTTTAACGGAGTAGAAGGTGTTGGTGGGGTTCATGACCGCTTGGCGTTTGGCGATCTGACCCACGAGGCGATCGCCGTTTTTCGCATAGGCCACGACGGATGGGGTGGTGCGAAACCCTTCGGCGTTCGCGATCACGGTGGGTTTCCCCCCTTCCATAACCGCAACACAAGAGTTGGTGGTTCCGAGGTCAATTCCAACGACTTTAGCCATAAGTCTCCTAAATTCTAGTTATCTACAAAAAAATAATGTGCGGTGAGCCAAGCGTCTGCTTGGGGGGTCCCGTTAGCTGGGTTCGCCCGTTTGGGGGAGTGCGATCGCGCCCCTGGATACCCAAGGGAGCCAGGGTTCGAATCGGATTGGCTCGAACGCTGTTAAACTCTCGCCGATAGATTCCGATATCTGTCTCTATCTGTCTCTATACTGAATGGCTGAGGCACTTCCCTTGAAGGGGTATTTTCCGAACCTAGATGGGGACGGTTTCCGAGGCCTTCAGCTTAGGAACTGGCGGCTTGGACATCTCTGGGACATCTCTGGGACATCTTGTTTCTCATGGTACAGTCCGCTAATGAGACTGCCATTAGGGGAATCCGTAGTCGGGTGTATCGTAGTTTCACCATCGGGAAAACCGAAGTATGACGTCATTGGTTACTCAAGTTTGGTCGGATTGGCCCACTGTTCCCCCGCTGCTGAGGGATCAAGTTTGGCTTTGGCGGCTGTGTCTGAGGGATTGGCCCGGAGCGATTGAGGATGAGTCGCTGTTGACCGATGCCGAACGGGAGCGAGCTAGGCGCTATCGTCGTCAGGAGGAGCGCCATCGTTTTGTGCTAACGCGCTCTTGGCTACGACGGTTGTTGGGGGTCTATCTTGACCAAGATCCGGCGGGTTTGAGGGTTGAGACGATGCCTAAGGGGAAGCCGTTTCTGGCTGGGTTTCGGGTTCTATTTAATCTGTCTCATTCGGGAGATTGGGCGCTGTTGGGGTTTTGTCGCGATCGCCCCCTAGGACTGGATGTGGAAGCTCATCGCTCTGTGCCGGTTCTGTCTCTGGCCCGGCGCTTTTTTCAGGCTCGGGAGGTGGCGACGTTAGAGGCGTTACTCCCTGTTGAGCAGGAGAGACTCTTTTTTGAGTATTGGACGGCGAAAGAGGCCTATCTCAAGGCTACGGGGGAGGGATTAGGGGCGTTATCGCGGCTGGCTGTCGATGAGATGCTCCTGGATGGCGATCGCCGACGGCTCTGGCGCTGTGGCGAGGACTCTTGCACTGTCACTCCCACGTTTGAGGCGCAACGGCTACCGTTTGAGCCGGGCTATAGTGCGGCGATCGTGGTCGGTCCCCCTGGGGGAGAACTCTTGTCTGAGTCCTGGCTCGGGCGAAATGTTACTAAATTTAACAATAAATCCGCAAGAATACGGATTTATTTAGGTACGATTTCCGCCAAGATGAGACCGTTATGATTAGAAAATTCAACCTCAGTCAAATCGATAGAGTTCTTGAACTGACTGGGTTTGTCTCAATTGTCTTGCTGAGTTGACCGAAGATTTTTTGGGGATTGTCAGGAAGGTTTTATGAGAAGGTCAAGGTTAATATCAAAGTTTTTTTGCAAAGTAGATTAACCTCTTGTTCTGTTGGAAAAAGACGCTATGCTGTAAACGTCGGTTACTCGAATTGATCGTTTGACTGCGACTTGCCTCGCTATCATTCTACCCAGACCCTCTGGGTTGTTCTGACATTAACTTCAGGAGGTATCCGTGACTCCCATCTTACTTCGTCAACTTTGGTCTATCGTTGAGCGAACTCAGGCCAACCTGATCCTCAGCCTAGATGATGCCAGCTTATCTCAGTGGCTGCTTAAACAACTGCAACAAAGTTTAGCCCTCGACAGTGGTGATGTGCGGCTGTTAGATGATTACATCCGCACGAAAACACCTCTAATTCGGGATTTGGCGCAACAACGCAACTCCTGAACGTCTCAGTCTTGGTTATGAGTTCCAGAGCGAGTTCCAGAGCGAGGGGGGCGTGTTTTAGCATTGCCGAGATTGTCGAGGATACCTCGTCCAACTAAGCCTAGGCCTCGTCCAAGAACTTGAGTTAACACATACACAAAGCCATTACCCACCCAACTGACGACAGAGCGTAGGCGAGGGGCCAGAGCATCTCGTCCTTCGAGGACTAGGGTAACGGCCTGACGAACCCCGGAGAGGGCCAAAAATTCCTCGCGGCGATGGGCGTAGATGATCGTGCGCTTAATCCCCCGTTCTGTCAAGACAAAGAGCCAGAAGCGACTTTCATAAATGGCCCGAGGTTCTTCGAGATAGGTTTCCCAACGATATTTCCAGGATAGATCGTTGCGGAGTCGTTCGATGTCTCGGGTTGAGAGAAATTGGCGATCGTAAAATTGCCGTTCGATGGTTTCGATACCGGTGACTTGATCGAGTAAGGGTTGAGTCACCCCGTTGGCGATCGCAATCAGCAGGTTATGCAGCAGATATTCAGCGCGCAAGGTGGCCTCGGGACTCCCAAACTCATAACTGAGGTCATCGACGGCTAGGGGAGTTTGAAATAATAGATGGGAGAGCAGTTCCGGGAGGAGGGGAATTTTGTCGAGGATAGCGGTTTGTACGACATCGGATTCTTGCAGCAAGATATCGACGAGTTCAACTGACTCGCCGTTGAAGCTGAGGGTATAGTAGCGTCCAAAAAATTCTTGGCTTGTTCCTCGCCAGAGATCGAGTGCGAGGCGATCGCGGCGTTCGAGAAGACGCTCGGGAGTAATGTCGGAGTGACGCAGTTCGCTGAGGAGATTTTGAAACATCCGTAAGGCGGCCAGGAGAAGTTGTCGCCGCTTTTCAGGGCGCAAAATATCAATTTCGAGGGGGATGTCGCTGAGGTTCCGTAGAGGAGGGTGAAGTTTGCTGAAAATTGCATCGAGGAGGAGGCCTTCGATGTCTTGGCTACTTAAATTAGCAGAGGCGAGGGAACCGGGTTCAGCTACGGTTAAAGCCGTGGCGGGGGAGTTGGATGACGGGTTTCGGGGTTGACTTGGCTGTGGGGATGAGGCGGGACGAGGCGATCGCAGTTGACAAACGAGCCAGCGAGCCGCGCTGAGTTCTCGCTGTCGTCCTTTGAGAACAATGCGCTGAAGTAAGGTCAAGTTCGGATCTTGCAGCCAACGTTCAATTTGCTCTTGTTCGCGATCGATATATTCGACTCCAGGAACCCGAGACCGCTCCTCCGCCTGGGTTGGCGGGGGGTTGGTGACGTCTGAGTGAGGATCGATGCGGGCCGGAGCTTGCCAGGTGTCGTCTCCCTTGAGCAAGCAAAGCACCGCTTCAAAGAGTTCTCGGGGTGGGGTTCCTTTGGCACAATAGCCTCCTAAGCCAGAGCGTCGAGCTAGGCTGAGTTGGGCTACCGTCAGGGGCGAACACCACAATAAAATTGGCGTCGGAGATTCAGGAGGGGTCGGCTGTAGATCTTTGGCTAGGCGCAGGCCTGCGTTGAAATCTCCGACAATGATGACATCAACTCGATGGTCTTCTAAGGTCGATTGAGCCTGAGCGGGGGTATTGGTATCGAAGACTGAGACTACGCCCGGCTGTTGGCTTAACCAGGTTCGTAGGCCTAAGCGGACGACTTCATCAGCTTCAATCAACAGAAGGGTTAACGGAACATCGGTATCACTCATGACAGGGGGCGGCGATCGCAGCGGGCCAGGGAACCCGTGCGATCGCGAAGGGGTTGGTTAGATGAGGCAAATGAGGTTAGTAGATAATTTTCTTCTCGGGGGGAGCTTCGTAGTAGGGTTCAGGGGCGGCGTAGTTCGGTTCCGGCGCATAGTAAGGCTCGGGTTCATAGTAAGGTTCCGGCNCATAGTAAGGCTCGGGTTCATAATAGGGTTCCGGCGCATAGTAGGGTTCGGGAGCCGGAGCGCTATAGACTGGGGCCGGAGCGGGAGCTGGGGCCGGAGCGGGGGCCGGTGCGGGAGCGGGAGCGGGAGCTGACACCGGAGCGGGGGCCGGAGCGGGGGCTGGAGCCGGAGATGGGGAACTGGAGCTAGAACGAGAGCGAGAGGAGGGAATGCCCTGATCTCGTTCCCGCAACCAGCGGCCAATTTCGGCTTGGGCTTCATAGTAGAGGGGACGGCCGGGGGCAATTTGAGCGGCTGTGGCGATCGCATCGGTGAGCTGGCCGTCTTCGGCGTACTCGATCGCCTCATCGAGTATGGGCCGGTCTTCAAAGCGGCTCCACTCTTCGCGGAAGCGAGATATGGCGTCTCGGGCTTCGTCATAGAGGGGGCGATCGCGCTCAATTTGCTGAGCCAGTTCCACGGCTTCAGGGAATTTCTCCTCGGCGGCGAGCTGTTCGGCTTCATCGAGAATCGGTTGATCTTCGAGAACCAGAATTTGCGCTTGGCTATCGGCGATTAGCTGTTGGGCGTCGCTCCAGGCCGCGCTATCCTCGCTAATGTTGCGAGCTTGGACAATGGCGGCTTGATGGCCTTCAATGGTATTGAGTTCGGCCAACCGCTGGGCGCGACGCAGGTAGGGGCGATCGCCAACCCGTTGCACTTCGTTCGTCCAGTGAGCCACAAGGGTTTGAGCATGAACTCGGCGAGGACGATTGGGGTCAATGGCGGCGGCTTGAGAAATCGCTAGGTTCAAGGCAAAGGGTTGCCCCACATCCGCAACCGTACTAGCCACTTGGAGTTGATAAAGATCTTGCAGGTGGTTATTCCAGAGGGGAATCCGCGCTTGCGCCAACTCGTAGAGGGGATGCTCTGGAGTAAGACTTTCGGCCAAGTCTTGAGCTTCTAACAGGGCGAGAATATTGCCGCTGATGGACTGTTGAAAGAGGTTCTCGGCATTGAGGATGCGTTCAGTTTGGGCGAACAAGCGTACTTCCTGAGCCGTTTCATAGACGCTGGCTTCCGGGGGAATGACCTGGGCCGCCTCCAAGGCTTGCTGATAGTTCCCCTCGATCTGCTCACGAACAGCCAGATCGACGACCTCTGCACTCCATTTATTAATATCGGCTTGGGCATTCTCCCGAGCAAAGGTTTCCGGGGCAATGTTGATCACCAGAGCTAGGGCGGCCTGGTATTCTTGGGGGGTTTCCCAGATAATACCCTCACGAGCTTGCTTGAGTCGTCGTCGTCCTTCTTTTTCGGCGGCGACTCGTGCCATCAAGGTATCGAGGCGAGCGCCACTCCAGTAGCGATCGCCAATCCGGCCGAGTCGCTGAGCATGGACTTCAGCTTCGTTCCAGCGCTGGTCTCTGAGGGCCTCGATGGCTTGAGTATAAAGTTGTTGTCCCCGTTCCCAACCCTGATCCCAGTTCTCGATTGTGGTTTGAGCGTCGTTGTACAGGGGACTATTACTGGGAATGCGGCTGAGCAGTCCAATGGCAACGGGCAAATTTCCGGCAATTACTTCTTGGTTAGCCCGCTGCATCAGCATTTTAGACCATTGCTCCGTGAAGCGAAGCCCTTGACGGTAGAGGGGATGGTCTTCGGGCCAGTCTTGCACGAGACGGATGGCTTGTTCAATTTCAGGAACTTGCCCCGATTGTGCCGCTTGTTGAGCGCAATAGAGTCGGGCGCGTTCAGGGGCCATTCTCGACACGGTGCGGCAGTCGGTGACGGGGGGCATGGAGAATAACCAAGCCAAAGCTCCGATCGCGGTGCTAGTAAAGCCCACCAGCACGAGAAACCAGAATAGATGCCAACCCCATAACCGTTCTAAGGCTTGTTGGGGCAGCAGGGCGGCCCGAGCCAACAGGGGCATCGAGGCAGCTTGAGAAGGAGTGGGTTGGGGCGCGTCTTGGGAGGCAGGTTCTGCCGCGTCCTCAACTGATGCGGGGATGTTGGGGAGCTGCTCAGAGGCTTGCTCCTCATCAAACCGGATGCTAATGGGGTCGCTTTGTTGATTCGCCATGCCTTTTGCCAATGCCGGAGTGTGTTTAAAACACCTTTCAATATATGCGATCTTAGCGGAATGTCGAAGGCTTAATCGCAGATTTTCTAAAAAAGTTGTTTAGATATTCGATCTTAGATATTCGATCAGGGACTGGCTCAGATTTCGGGTTGAACGTTTGGCTCAACGTTTGGCTCAGCCGAGCGAGCGCGAGGATAATACCCAGGTTAACTATAGACTACAGGTGATGATGAAAACTGTGAATGCCAATCGCCCAAATCCTGAGGCCGGGCCGGTTGGGGCGATTGTTTTAACCCGCTATCCTCGACCCGGCCGCACCAAGACCCGTCTAATTCCCGCTTTGGGGGCCAGAGGGGCCGCTTGGTTGCAGGAGAAAATGACTCGGCACACTGTTGATCGTCTACGGGATTGGCGGGCGATATCCGGGGGCTGGGTGCAAGTTCGTGCGGTGGGGGCGACTCCTCGACGGGTTCGAGGCTGGTTAGGCCAGGATTTGTCGGTGAAGCCTCAAGGAGACGGGGATTTGGGCGATCGCCTCGTTCGGGCGTTTCGTGAGGGTTTTGCTGAGGGGATGGAACGGTTGGCGGTACTGGGGATTGATTGTCCAGGCCTTGATGCAGCGGTCGTTGATGAGGCGATGCGGGGGTTGGATGAGGCGGATGTGGTGTTAGGGCCAGCTAACGATGGCGGCTATTATTTGATGGCGCTCAAGGCGACTCCGGTGGAGGTGTTGGAAGGACTTTGTTCGGGGGTTGATTGGGGCAGCGATCGCGTCTTGAGCCAAACTTTAGCCCGAATTGAGTCGTTAGGGTTAACGGTTCATCTGTTGCGTCCCTTGTCGGATGTGGATGTTCCCGAGGAGTTACGAGTTTGGGATCAGGCTCGCTGCAAGTGTCAGCCGATGATTTCGGTGATTATACCGGTGTTGAATGAGGCCGAGCAGCTGCGGGAGACGTTAGCTCAGGTGTTGACGGGGGAGAATATCGAGGGAATTGTCGTGGATGGGGGAAGTCATGATAATACCGTTGAGATTGCTCAGGAGATGGCTCGGGATGCGTTGGCTGAGGGACGAGTTCAGGTGTTGTCATCGCCTCGGGGACGGGCGCTTCAGTTTAATGTGGGTTTAGGGGTGGCGCGGGGAGAAGTGGTGCTGTTGCTTCATGGGGACACCCAGGTTCCCATGGGGTTTGATATGGTCATTCGGGAGCTGTTGCGTACTTCAGATGGGGTGGCCGGTGCGTTTGAGTTGCGTGTGGCGGGTGAGGGGAGGGGGTTGCGTTGGGTGGAATGGGGGGTGCGTTGGCGATCGCGCCTGTTGCAGTTACCCTATGGGGATCAGGGCTTGTTTCTCTCCCGTCAACGCTTGCTGGAATTAGGGGGGATTCCTGATTTACCCTTGATGGAGGATTTTGAACTGGTTCGCCGTTTGCAAGGACTGGGCCGGATTGCGATCGCTCCGGTGGCTGTCGTCACTTCTGCGCGACGTTGGCAACGTCTGGGGGTGCTACGAGTGATGTTGCTCAACCAGTTGATTGTTTTGGGCTATTTACTGGGAATTTCCCCGAAACGCCTGGCACAGTGGTATCGTCGTCGCCGGGGCTAGTCTTTTGAGGCGATCGGTGCTACTATGGATTCCGAGACTTTAAAGGGTCGTCCAGCTTATTCTTGAAATGTAGAGCTGTGACAGGCGATATTTGGTTTCAGTCACTGACATCGTCTCTACTTCGCGCGAATTTCTCAGTTCGCTCTTCGCATAACTCATTTGAAACGGCAGCCTCAGGGCTGCTGTTTTTTTAGGCGAAGGTTGACTAAAGAATCATTTTTATCTCAAAACACCTCAATTTTAGGGTAACTCAACGATTCGCAAATCACTATAGTGTGGCGTATGGTAAGTCATGTTTCCCTAACAACTTTGTCTTATTTCGGGGATGGAATTTTGAATTTAACCGATGTTAAAAATAGTAAAAATATATTACAGTTAAACCAAGCAGATTTCCCTGCCCAAAAATAAATGTTAGATTGAGTGAGTCTGGGAAAATCAATGGTTAAGACCATCCAGGATTTTGCTTTTAATCGAATAGAACTGATAAAACCTAGGAAA
>P_2C_Liq_1_UnCtyDRAFT_1000367_pt1 | contig 19576 bp, 13 predicted proteins | sample Pon2CUnioCityCA_2_FD_10234 | JGI IMG/M metagenome (IMG submission 10234) | reverse complement strand
CTGCTTGTTTTAAAGTATTTAGAAATGGTGATTTTAGAAAAGCTGCTTTTGGGTATTTTGGCCATATGTGGGAGTTGTATGCGTTTTGGGCTTTTGTACCTNTCCTATTAGTTACCTATGAAAATATGAATTCTGAAATAGATTTTAATATTCCAATATTATCATTCANCATTATTGCAATTGGCGGTTTTTCTTGTGTTTTAGGAGGATATATTTCTCAGAAATTCGGAGTTAAAAAANCAGCTTTTAGTTTTCTCTTTTTATCTTGTATTTGTTGTATCATTTCTCCATTGATGTTTGATCTAACAAATCAATATCTATTTATTGCTTTTTTAATTTTTTGGGGTATGGTTGTGATTGCAGATTCTCCTCTTTTCTCGACTTTAGTAGCCCAAAATGCTCCACAAAAAGATAAAGGCACTGCATTAACCATTGTAAATTGTATTGGTTTTTCAATTACTATAATTAGTATACTTCTCTTAGATAGTTTGAAAATGGTTTATGATTCTAATTTTATCTTTATGATTTTAGCAATTGGTCCTATTTTAGGTTTAATTGCATTGCGTGATAACGCTAAGAACGAAGCATAAATTTTAAGCACAAAAAAAACTCCTGAAAAAATTCAAGAGTTTTAAAATTAGCTATAAATAATTATGTTTTAACTAAGCGTTTTGCTTTTTTATTAAGTTTAACGCAGAACCTTCATTATACCATTTAATTTGAGCTTCGTTATAGGTATGGTTCACTTTAATAACATCTTTGCTTCCATCTTTATGAACAGCTTCGATTGTTAATTGTTGATCTGGTGCAAACTCGCTTAAATCTACAAAGTTAAACGTATCATCCTCTTGAATTAAATCATAGTCTGACTCGTTAGCAAATGTTAAACCTAACATACCTTGTTTCTTTAGGTTTGTTTCATGGATTCTAGCAAAAGATTTTACAATTACAGCTGCAACACCTAAATGTCTAGGCTGCATTGCAGCATGTTCTCTTGACGAACCTTCGCCATAATTATGATCTCCAACAACAACAGTATTAATGCCTTCCTTTTTATAGGCTCTTTGTACAGCAGGTACAGCATCATACTCACCTGTCAACTGATTTTTAACAAAATTTGTTTTCTTATTAAACGCATTAACCGCACCAATTAAAGTGTTATTCGCAATATTATCTAAATGCCCTCTAAAACGCAACCAAGGACCAGCCATTGAAATATGGTCTGTAGTACATTTTCCAAAAGCTTTAATTAACAATTTTGCTCCTGTAATTGTATCACCTAAGGGTGTAAAAGGTTCTAATAATTGTAATCTTTCAGAATCTTCTTTTACAGCAATCTTAACATGACTGCCATCTTCTTCTGGTGCTAAATATCCATTATCTTTAACTTCAAAACCTTTTGGCGGTAATTCCCAACCTGTTGGTTCATCAAACATAACTTCTTCACCATTTTCATTGATTAAAGAATCTGTTAATGGATTGAAATCTAAACGACCAGCAATGGCAATCGCGGCTGTTATTTCTGGTGATGCTACAAATGCATGTGTATTTGGATTCCCATCAGCTCTTTTTGCAAAGTTTCTATTGAAAGAATGCACAATACTGTTTTTAGGAGCGTTTTTTGGGTCTGAATATCTAGCCCATTGACCAATACACGGTCCACAAGCATTTGTAAATATTTTAGCATCTAAATTCTCGAAAATCCCAAGAATTCCATCTCTCTCTGCAGTATATCTTACTTTTTCAGAACCTGGGTTAATACCCAATTCTGCTTTTATTTTTAAGCCTTTATCAATGGCTTGCTGTGCAATGGAAGATGCTCTTGATAAATCTTCATAAGAAGAGTTTGTACAAGAACCGATCAAACCCCATTCTACAGCTAAAGGCCAATCGTTAGCATTCGCTTTTTCTGTCATTTCAGAGCCAACTGTAGTTGATAAATCTGGAGTAAATGGTCCGTTTAATAATGGTCCTAATTCAGATAAATTAATTTCGATTACTTGATCAAAGTATTGTTCAGGATTTGCATACACATCAGGATCTGCAGTTAAATATTCTTTTACCTTATTTGCAGCATCAGCTACATCTTCTCTATCTGTAGCACGTAAATAACGTTCCATAGATTCGTCATATCCAAAAGTAGAAGTCGTTGCACCAATTTCTGCTCCCATATTACATATTGTTCCTTTTCCTGTACAAGACATCGAAATTGCTCCAGGACCAAAATATTCTACAATTGCTCCTGTACCACCTTTTACAGTTAAAATTTCGGCTACTTTAAGAATTACATCTTTTGGCGCTGTCCAACCAGAAAGTTTTCCAGTTAATTTAACACCAATTAATTTTGGAAATTTTAATTCCCATGCCATACCAGCCATTACATCTACAGCATCTGCACCACCAACTCCGATGGCTACCATTCCTAAACCTCCAGCATTCACTGTGTGAGAATCTGTACCAATCATCATTCCACCTGGAAATGCATAATTTTCTAATACTACTTGATGAATAATTCCTGCTCCTGGTTTCCAGAAACCAATTCCGTATTTATTAGAAACCGATTCTAAGAAGTTAAAAACTTCGCTACTTGTGCTGTTTGCAAGTTTTAAATCTGTTGCAGCGCCATCTTTAGCCTGAATTAAATGATCACAATGCGTAGTTGTAGGAACCGCTACTTTACTTTTACCTGCTTGCATAAATTGCAGCAATGCCATTTGAGCAGTTGCATCTTGCAATGCAATTCTATCTGGTGCGAAATCTACATAATCTTTACCTCTTGTAAACTGCTTTGTAGGAACACCATCCCATAAATGAGCATATAAAATCTTTTCTGCCAAGGTTAGTGGTTTTCCTGTAATTTTACGAGCAGCATCAACGCGTTCTGTCATATTCGCGTACACTTTTTTGATCATATCAATATCAAAAGCCATATAAATCGAATTTTTTTAGTTATTGTTATTCTACTAATTTAAGAAGATTTATAGAGTTAGCAACGTGTATCTCCATTTTTATTTCTATCTCACTATTTTAATAATCTATTTCATCACAAATTCGTTCTATTTTTTTTAGTAACAATAAAAAGCCCAAGTTTTTTACTTGGGCTTTCTACTTTTTATACTCATTTTATGAAGTTAACTAACCAATTGTTTTTGTGATGGTTTAAATTTCGTTAGTACAATACCATCAACAGCTTTTTCGTACTCTTCCATAGTGGGCGTTCGTCCTAAAATTGTTGATAAAACTACTACTGGAGTTGAAGATAATAGAGATTCTCCTTTTTTCTCTCCTGTATCTTTTACCACTCTTCCTTGAAATAAACGTGTAGAAGTTGCCATTACAGTATCTCCTGGTTCTGCCTTTTCTTGGTTACCCATACATAAGTTACATCCTGGACGCTCTAAGTACAGCATATTTTGATACTTAGTTCTTGCTAATCCTTTTGGAGCGTTATCATCAAATTCAAATCCTGAATATTTTTGTAACACTTCCCAGTCTCCCTCTGCTTTTAATTCATCAACAATATTATAGGTTGGTGGCGCTACAACTAAAGGTGCTTTAAATTCTATTTCTCCTTGTTGCGCTTCGATATTCTTTAGCATTTGCGCTAAAATCTGCATATCACCTTTGTGAATCATACAAGAACCTATAAAACCTAAATCAACTTTTTTAGTCCCTCCGTAAAAAGATAATGGACGAATAGTATCATGGGTATAACGTTTAGAAACATCCTCATTATTCACATCTGGATCTGCTATCATTGGTTCAGCAATTTCATCTAAATCAATAACCACATCAGCATAATAATTTGCATCAGCATCTGGTTTTAAAGCAGGTTTAGTTCCTGTTTTTAATTCTTGAATTCTATTATTAGCTTTATCAACTAAACCTTGTAACATTTGCTTTTCGTTATCCATTCCTTTAGCGATCATGATTTGAATACGATCTCTTGAAATTTCTAAAGATTCAATTAATGTTTCTTCTTCTGAAATACAGATAGATGCTTTAGCTTTCATTTCTGCAGTCCAATCTGTAAACGTAAATGCCTGATCTGAAGTTAATGTACCAATATGCACTTCGATAATTCTTCCTTGAAATACATTTTCTCCACCAAATTGTTTTAGCATTTGTTGTTGAGTGGCATGTACAACATCTCGAAAGTCCATAAAACTTTTCATTTCTCCTTTAAAGGTAACTTTAACTGACTCTGGAATTGGCATTGTAGCTTCACCAGTTGCTAAAGCTAATGCAACAGTACCAGAATCGGCACCAAAAGCCACACCTTTAGACATACGTGTATGAGAATCACCTCCAATAATGATATCCCAATCATCAACTGTAATATCATTTAGAACCTTGTGAATTACATCTGTCATTGCGTGATATTTACCTTTTGGGTCTCGTGCTGTAATTAATCCAAAGTTATTCATAAATGTCATTAACCTTGGAATGTTTGCTTTTGATTTATCATCCCAAACAGAAGCTGTGTGACAGCCAGATTGATAACCTGCATCTACTATTGGAGATACGATTGTTGCTGCCATCATTTCTAATTCTTGAGACGTCATTAAACCTGTAGTATCTTGAGAACCTACAATATTAACTTCTACACGAACGTTTGAACCTGCATGTAATGTTTTTCCTGGTGTTGTGCCTACTGCATTTTTATTGAAAATTTTCTCTACAGCAGTTAAACCTTGACCATCAATAGAAACTTCTTTAGAAGGTGCATATACTTGAGGAATCTCTATACCTAATATTTTACAGGATAAGGTTTGTAATTTTTTTCCAAAAACAACGGCATAAGAACCTCCTGCTTTAATAAACTCCATTTTTGGAGGAGTCAATGCAGCCGAAATATCTTTTAACTCAACATTACCACTATATAATTTCTTTTCTTTTGTATTTATGGTTAAAACGGTACCTGTTTTAACGGAATACATTTGCTTTAATATTGGTTCTCCTTCTTTATCAACAATTGTATTTCCATCTGCATCTTTTTGCTGTACCCAGTTTTTTAAATCGATACCAATACCACCAGTTACACCTACTGTAGTTAAGAAAATTGGAGCAATACCGTTTGTACCTGCAATTACTGGCGCAATATTTATAAATGGAACATAAGGACTTGAAGAAACACCAGTCCATAACGCAACATTGTTAACACCAGACATTCTTGAAGAACCAACACCCATTGTTCCTTTTTCGGCAATTAACATAACTCGTTTATCTGGGTGCTGCTCTTTTAACGCTAACAACTCTAGTTGCATTTTTTTATTATGTTCGAACATACACTGACCATGCAATTCACGATCAGATCTAGAATGTGCATCTGCACCTGGAGATAATAAATCTGTAGAAATATCACCAACACCTGCTATAAAAGTTACGATTTCAATTTCTTCTTCAACTTCTGGCAGTTTTGTAAAAAATTCTGCTTGCGCATAGCTTTCTAGTAATTCTATAGCAATTGAGTTTCCTTCGTTGAAAGCGTTTTCTAAACGCTCCATATCTGCTTCGTATAAGAATACTTGAGTTTTTAGTACCTTAGCTGATTCTTGAGCTATAGCAACATCATCTCCTAAGGCCAAATCTAACAATACTGTTATAGATGGACCACCTTTCATATGAGATAACAACTCGAACGCAAATTCGGTTGTAATTTCTTCAACTTTAGATTCGCCAAGAATAATTTCTTTTAAAAATTGAGCTTTTACACTTGCTGCACTTGTTGTACCTGGTAACACATTATAAATAAAAAAGTGAAGGGAATCTTTTCTATTCTCATTCTCAAGGTCTTTTATTTGTTCAATAATTTCACTAAGCAACTCTGCACCATCAATTGGTTTAGGATGAAGACCTTGACTTTTTCGTTCTTCTATCTCTAGGAGATAATTTTTATAAGTATTCATGAAAGAAATCTTTAATTACTTTTTAACTTTTAATTTTATATTTATTTAGTGCTTAAAAGTGTAAGTTATGGTTCATAATAGTGCGACAAACTTACATTTTTTATCTTAATTTTAAAAGATAAATAACGTGTTGCTAAAATTAATAAACAAATAAACATTATTTGTTAAGTTGGTGAAATTTTAAGGAAAAAATTTAAAAAATAAGGTGCTAATTTTTAAAGCTATCATCATATAAAAAAGCAGACTTGTAAGCCGAATTCTGTACCTTTAGAAGGTTCTTATCATTTATCTAGTTCTAAAATTACTTTTAGAATCGATCTGCCTACCCTTTAGAATCGAGCGAGTAGCTCTCAAGCTCTAATATACATGGCATTGCACCTCATAGAGTTTACCTGGTTTCACTACAGCCGAACTGTACTTGCTTTCTGTTGCACTTGTCCTCAACTTACGCTGGACGGATGTTATCCGCTATGAATACTCTTTGGTGTCCGGACTTTCCTCCACACAAAAGCGTGGCGATAAGATAAGTCTGCTTTAAATTTTAAATTTTTCTTCTAAAATTAAAAAAACCCACTCAAATGAAATTTGAGTGGGAAAAATTGCTATGAAAAAGAAAAAGTGTGATTGGCGAACCAATCACACTGCAAATATATATTAAAAAGTATTAAAAAAAACATTTATAATAAAAAAATACACTTTTTTTTTTATTTTTAATACTTTTTTAAGAAAACATATCTTTTACTTTCTCAAAAAATGATTTGTCTGATTTATTAGGATTAGGTGAAAAGTTATGATCGCCTAACATTTTTTCAAAAAAATCTTTTTGTTCTTTATTTAATTCTTGAGGTGTCCAAACGTTTATATGTATTAAGAAATCGCCCGTTCCATAACGTTCTATACTTGGTAATCCTTTTCCTTTTAAACGTAATATTTTGCCTGATTGTGTACCTGCATCAATCTTAATTTTTACTTTACCATTAACGGTTTCGACCTCTTTACTTGTTCCTAATACAGCTTCAGAAAAATTCACGTACAAATCAAAATGAATATTTGTACCTTCTCTTTTTAATGTTTCATGAGGTATTTCTTCAATTAAAACTAATAAATCTCCAGAAATAGAATTTTTACCTGGAGCATCATTTCCTTTTCCACCTACTTTTAATTGTACACCTTCTGTTACACCAGCAGGAATATTAATTGGTACCGTTTCTTCTTTTATAATTAACCCTTGTGCATCTGCTCCATTTGGTTTAGAACTAATAATTTCTCCAGCTCCAGAACAAGTACTACAAGTTGTTGCAGTTTGCATTCTTCCTAGAATGGTATTCTGAATTCTCATTTGTTGACCAGAACCATTACAGGTTGAACATATTTTATATTTTACGCCACTTGCTTGTACTTTTCTACGAACTTTTACTTTCTTTTCTACTCCTTTGGCAATTTCTTCTAAAGTTAATTTTACACGAATTCGCATATTACTCCCTTTAACTCTAGCTTGTCTTTGACCTCCACCACCAAAGCCTCCAAAACCGCCACCAAAGCCTCCACCTCCGCCTCCGAAGATGTCTCCAAACTGGCTGAAGATGTCATCCATATTCATTCCACCACCACCAAAGCCTCCACCTCCTTGCGGACCATCAAAGGCTGCATGACCATATTGATCGTAACGTGCTTTTTTATTTTCATCACTTAAAACTTCATAAGCCTCTGCTGCTTTTTTGAAATTTTCTTCGGCGGTAGTATCTCCAGGATTTTTATCTGGATGATATTTAATTGCCATTTTTCTGTACGCTTTTTTAATTTCTGCTTGTGATGCGGATTTAGAAATGCCTAATATTTCGTAAAAATCTTGTTTTGCCATTTTTTAATTTTTAGTGGTTAGTTTAGAGTCGTTAGTATAGCATCTTAAATAGAACTTTTGCCTAATGAGTAACTACTATAGTCTTACCTTACTTTACTGTCCTATTACCACTTTTGGATAACGAATAATTTTATCACCTAACTTATATCCTTTTTCGACACAATCGATTACTTTGCCTTTTAAATCTTCTGATGGTGATGGTATTTGTGTAATTGCTTCATGAATTTCTGCATCAAAAGTATCTCCAGCTTTCACTTCAATTATCGATAGTCCTTTTTGGGTTAAGGTGTTTTTTAATTTATCGTTAATTAACTGCATACCTTTTAACAACTCTTTGTCTTTTGCTTTTTTTATTTCTGTCAAACCTCTGTCAAAGTCATCCATAATTGGCAGTAAAGACGTCATTAATTCTTGACCTGCTGTTTTAAACAATTCTATTCTTTCTCTAGAAGTCCTTTTTTTATAATTTTCAAACTCAGCAAAGAGACGTAAAAATTTATCTTTTTCGATTTGAATTAATTCTTCTGCTGTAGGTTCTTCTTTTACGACCTCAGATTCAACCTCCTGATTTTCATCAACTTGCTGTGTTTCTTGCTCGTTTTTTATGTCTTCTTCTTTTATGTTTTCTTCTTTACTCATTTTCTTTGTAATCATTAAATTGTACACACTAATTGGCAAAAATGTTGCCAATAAAAAAATAGTGTCAACTTGACACTATTTTTGTTAATTCGTTTAGCTTTATTCTAAACATTAGCCCAATTTTCTCCAGATTTTATTCTGTGAATTTGAGTGTCTGAAACTCCAAAACGCTTTGCTATCATTGAAATTCTATTTTTCTTATTTTTAAGCTGACGCTTGATAATTTTTACTTTACCTGGCGTTAACTTACCTATATTTTTACTTCTTGTTTTAACGATATTATCCCAATTTGGATGACTAAATTGATGCAACTCTTTTTCTCTTTTTGTTGCCCATTTTAAATTAACAAGTTCGTTATTCGTTTTATCATAATCTAAGTGAATTACAAAAATTTGCGCTTCATTATCTTTTTCTAAAAAATGTTCTGCTACTAATTTATGCACATACCTACTCGTAGATTTATTATTAACTTCTTGTTTTAAAGAAATTGTTTCGTATCCGTTAATAAAAGTTCGTTTTCTTAAAAATTCTTTTTCATTCTTATACTTAATTACCCTTCCATAATTGGAAATCTTATATTTTTCTTTTTTTGCAATTTTTTCATCAAACTGAATATCTTTCCATTCTTCTTGCCATAAGTTTCTAATCATTTCCTAAAAAGTTTAATTAATAATTTAATGTAACTTTTTCTTTTTCCAATTTTTAATACACGCTGTTTTTTAACAGTTCATTGTTAATTTATACTCTTTAACTCTCTATTCTTTCAATTTTAGCCCCAATAGATTTTAAACGTGCTTCGATGTTTTCGTAGCCTCTATCTATTTGCTCTATATTATGAATTGTACTTGTACCTTTTGCAGAAAGTGCTGCTATTAATAATGAAATTCCGGCTCTAATATCTGGAGAAGTCATTGTAGTTGCTTTTAACGAACTTTCAAAATTCATTCCAATAACAGTAGCTCTATGAGGATCACACAAAATAACTTTTGCACCCATATCTATTAGTTTATCTACAAAAAACAGGCGACTTTCGAACATTTTTTGATGAATTAAAACCGTTCCTTTTGCTTGAGTTGCTATTACTAAAACGATGCTTAATAAATCTGGTGTAAAACCAGGCCAGGGAGCGTCTGAAACCGTAAGCACAGAACCATCTATATAGTTTTGAATTTCATACGATTCATGTTCTGGTATAAAAATATCATCACCGATTTTTTCGAACTCGATACCAAGTTTTGCAAATATATTTGGTATTTGTCCTAAGTTTTCCCAGCTTACATTCTTTATCGTTAATTCTGACCTTGTCATTACAGCAACACCAATCCAAGAACCAATTTCTATCATATCTGGTAGAACTCGATGTTCGCATCCACCTAAAGCATCTACCCCAATAATGGTTAATAAATTTGATCCTACTCCTGTAATTTTAGCGCCCATACTATTCAACATTTTACACAATTGTTGAATGTAAGGTTCGCACGCCGCGTTATAAATGGTTGTAGTGCCTTTGGCTAAAACAGATGCCATTAAAATGTTTGCTGTACCTGTTACAGAGGCTTCATCTAATAACATATCAGTACCTATTAACTCTTTTGCTTCTACCCCGTAAAAAGATTCTTCTTTGTTGTATCTAAAAAAAGCACCTAAATTAATAAAACCTTCGAAATGTGTATCTAATCTTCTACGACCAATTTTATCGCCTCCAGGTTTGGGTATATACCCTTTTCCAAAACGCGCCAATAATGGGCCAACTAACATAATTGAACCTCTTAAAGAACTACCATCTCTTTTAAATTCGCCAGATTCTAAATATTCTAAATTTAAATCATCAGCCTGAAAAGTATAAGAATTACTGTTTAATTTGGTAACTTTAACACCTAATTCTCCTAAAATAAAAATTAACTTATTTACATCTATAATATCTGGAACATTATGAACAGTTACTTTTTCTGGAGTTAATAAAACCGCACAAAGTATTTGTAAAACCTCGTTTTTTGCTCCTTGAGGAGTGATGGTTCCTTTCAATTTATGACCACCTTCAATTTTAAATGATGCCATTGCTTAGTATCTTTTTCGTGCTTTAGTGTGGTTGGTTTTTTTATGAGTCGTTTTGGAATTATTTTGCCCTTGTGAATTTCTTTTACGCAATAAATTTTTACTTTCTATTAACGCCTCATTAGTTTCTCTTAAATCAATTTTACCATCAGATAAATCGAATAAATGTTTAAAAATTACGGCATCATCAACGGTATCTTTATTCCAATTTAAGTAACATTTTTTCATATGATTGGCTATAGTGTACAGCAAGGCTTCTTTCATATCTCCATCATCCCAACTTAAGGCTACATTAATCATTGTTTGGATATTGTTGCCATAATAGCGGTATCTTGAAGCTGATTTAGGATAGGCCAAAGATTCTGGTTTTTCTTGCAATTCTTCTTTAGAGGGTTTGGGATATGGAGAATCTGCGTCTAACTCAAATTTAGACATGATAAAAAGCTGATCCCATAATTTGTGCTTAAAATCTGGCACGTCTCTTAAATGTGGTTGTAAATTACCCATAACATCTACAATGGCTTTGGCCATTGTGTTGCGTTCTTCTTTGGATTCTAGAGCTAAACAATGATTTACTAATTTTTGAATATGTCTTCCATATTCAGGAATAATCATTAATGGTCTTTCTGAATTATATTCTAAATCGAATGTCATTTATTTGTTTTTGTGAAGTATATTTTCAGTATTTTACTTTTAAATGTTAGATAAAAAAAGAGGTACTGAACTTACAATTTATAATTTGTAGTTATTTAACGTTGCAAAATAACAATTTATTTTTGTTTTTTAATTGATTTTTTAACCAATCACCTTTAATTTGGCAAATTGCAACAATAATTTCTTTTTACCTACAGTGCTAAATTTAATTTCTGCCTTTTTATTTGGGCCTTTTCCTTCTAAAGCAATTACTTCTCCTGCACCAAATCTATTATGTTCTACAATATTACCAACCACAATGGTATCATCAAATAAATTGGGTTTTGCAGTAGCTTGAGATACTTTTTTTAGATTTTTTGGAAGAACGATTTCTTTCTTTTTTGATAAATCACGCTCCGTTTTTTTACGCTGAATTGGTTTTTGAAAACGAATCCCTTTTGGAGCATCACCGAAAATACTTTGATCTATGAATCGATTTACGCTTGTTTCTGGCATTTTCGGCGTGATGTAATACAAAAATTGATCATCTATCTCTTCTAAAAAGCGACTGGGTTCTGCATCTACTAATTTACCCCATCTATAACGTGTTTGTGCATAACTTAAATAGGCTACTTTTTCTGCTCTAGTTAATGCCACATAAAACAATCTTCGCTCCTCTTCTAACTCACTTCTTGTATTCATACTCATAGCAGATGGAAATAAGTTTTCCTCTAAACCTACAATGTACACATATAAATATTCTAAACCTTTAGATTGATGAATGGTCATTAAAGAAACGCTGGGTTTGTCATCATTTTTTTTAGCATCAAAATCTGTAGCTAAAGCCACATCTTCTAAAAATGTAGTTAAAGAAGCATCTTCTCCCTCTTCTATTTTATCGGTAATAAAATCTTTAATTCCGTTTAATAACTCTTGTACATTTTCTACTTTACTTACGGCTTCTGGAGTGCCATCTTTTTCTAAATCTTTAATTAATCTCGTTTCTTTTACAACAGTTTCTGCGATTTCAAAAGCATTTTTTGTTTGCGATTCTATTTGCAAACGCAACATCATATTCATAAAATTCTGCAACTTACTTTTAGTGCCAGAATTTATTTTTAAATCGATTTTATCAATATATTTTATTATCTCAAAAATTGATTTTTTATAATGATTTGCAGCTATGGTTAGTTTATCTATGGTTGTTGCCCCAATTCCACGAGCTGGATAATTGATAATTCTTTTTAAAGCTTCTTCGTCGTTTGGATTAATAAGAATACGCAAATACGACAAAATATCTTTGATTTCTTTACGTTGATAAAAGGATATTCCTCCATAAATTCTATATTCTATATTCTTTTTTCTTAATGCATCTTCAATGGCTCTAGATTGCGAATTGGTTCTGTACAATACACAAAAACTATCAGGAGATAATTGATTGTTCATCATATTTTCCCAAATAGACTGTGCAACAAAACGCCCTTCCTCGCCATCAGAAATGGTGCGCATCACGTTTATAGAATCTCCAGCATCGTTAGACGTCCAAACTTCTTTATCTAGCTTTGTTTTATTCTTAGCTATGACAGAATTGGCAGCATTTACAATATTTTTTGTAGAACGATAATTCTGTTCTAATTTAAAGGTTTTAACATCGGGATAATCTTTTTGAAAATTTAAAATGTTCTGAATATTTGCACCTCTAAAACTATAAATACTTTGAGAATCATCACCAACTACACAAATATTACCAAATTTATCTGCTAAAGCTCTAACAATGATATATTGCGAATGATTTGTATCTTGATACTCATCTACCATAATATATCGAAAGCGATCTTGATATTTAGCCAAAACATCAGGAAAACGCGCTAACAACTCGTTGGTTCTTAGTAGTAAATCATCAAAATCCATAGCACCAGATTTAAAACACCTGTCTACGTATTCCTTGTAAATATCGCCCACTTTTGGTCGGCTTGCGTGCAAATCTGCCTCTTGCAAATCTGCATTGTTAAAATAGGCTCGAACAGTGATTAAACTGTTTTTAAAAGATGATATTCGGCTTAAAATTTGTTTTGGTTTGTAGCGTTCTTTATCTAAATTGAGTTCTTTAATAATGGCTGTGATTAACCGAACAGAATCTTGTGTATCGTAAATGGTAAAGTTTGATGGAAAGCCCAATTTATCTGCCTCTGAACGCAAAATGCGTGCAAAAACAGAGTGAAAAGTTCCCATCCATAGATTTTTAGCTTCACTTTGCCCAACAACACCAGCAATTCTAGCCTTCATTTCTTTGGCAGCTTTGTTGGTAAATGTAAGCGATAAAATATTAAAAGAATCTACGCCAGATTGCATTAAATGGGCTATTCTGTACGTTAATACTCTTGTTTTACCAGAACCTGCACCAGCAATAATTATCATTGGGCCTTCTTTTTGTAAGACCGCTTGTTTTTGTGCTTCGTTTAAAGAATTTAAATAGGTATTCAATAGTTTATTTTGAAAGAATTTGAAAGTGTGAATTTAGCCAAACTATTGGTTTATTTAAAAGAAGATTGTTAGTTTTTATTCACATTTTAATGACTATAAATTCGGCTTAAAACCCGAATATTTTTAAATTATTGATCTATAACCCAATATTTATAATTATAGGCNTATAANCCTATAATTATAAATATAGGCTTAAAACCCTATAATTTTAGAAATGTTTTATATATTTGATAAAAATTAATCATNATAATGACAAGTATTTTAACAGGCGATGTTATAAAATCAAGAAAAAATCAAAATGTAGCTTGGTTAGAAGAACTAAAAGAAGTATTGAATTTTTTTGGAAAATCACCAAAATATTGGCAGATTTACAGAGGAGATAGTTTTCAATTAGAAATTGAAAATTGCGAAGAAGCATTATTTGCAGCTTTAAAAATAAAATCACATTTAAAATCTACTATAAATGTTGATGTTAGAATTGGCATTGGAATTGGAAAGAAAGAATTTAACACTAATAAAATTACAGAATCTAATGGGGAAGCTTTTATACGTTCTGGTTTTGCATTTGATACTTACTTAAAAAAACAAACTTTAGCAATAAAAACACCTTGGCAAGAGATTGATGAAGAACTAAACATTGCATTTGAATTAGCCCTTTTAACAATAGATTCTTGGTCTCAAAATTCTGCAGAAGTTTTTAAACTCTCTTTAGAATCGGAAAATAAAACTCAAAAAGAAATTGCAGAAATTCTAAAAATTACACAAGGAAGTGTTAGCGAACGCCAAAAAAGAGCTGGTTTTGAGCAAATTATGAAATTAGAAAAACGTTTTCGAAAATTAATCAACCAAAAAAACACTAAATAAATGTTACTATTTTTAAAATTCTTGTTAGCACATATTTTGGGTGATTTTGTTTTTCAGCCTGAAAAATGGGTAACAGACAAAGAAGAAAAGAAAATAAAATCTGTTAAATTATACTTTCATATTGGTATTCACGCAATTCTATTATTATTAATTCTTCAATTTAATTTACAGGAATATTGGCTTGGTTTTTTATTGATTATTATTTTTCATTATACCATTGATTTGATGAAACTTTATCTGCAAACAAAAAAAACAAAACGTCTTTGGTTTTTTATCGATCAGATACTGCATCTTTTTATGTTGATAATTACTAGCTCTATTTATCTCGATTTTTCTTTATCATCCCTAAATATTATTACGGAAAAAAATGTACTACTTGCTGTTTTTTTGCTTTTAGTTGTTTTTGTATCGGCTATTATTATAAAATTAATTATAACACAATGGAATCCTGAAAAGAAAAAAGAAAGTGATGATTCTTTAGCTAAAGCAGGCAGATATATAGGAATTTTAGAACGTTTGTTTGTCTTTACGTTTATAATTACCAATCATTGGGAAGCTATTGGCTTTTTACTAGCCGCAAAATCTGTGTTTCGTTTTGGAGATTTAACAGAATCTAAAGACAGAAAATTAACAGAATATATTTTAATTGGTACTTTATTAAGTTTTGGATTAGCCATCTTTTTAGGAGTACTATATTTGTATCTTTTAAATTTACTTTAATAAATGGAAGATAAATTATTAGAAAGTATCGCTTACATTTTACCATCAGTAGTAACAGGTTTTGTTGCCTATTATATGTTTAATGGATTTATTTATCATCAAAATTTAGAAAAGAAATTAGCGCTTTTAAATGAAAGAAAAAAAGAGACGCTACCTATAAAGCTGCAAGCTTATGAACGCATGTTGTTGTTTTGTGATCGCATAAACCCAGTTAAAATGTTGGTTAGAATTACACCAATATCTCAAAACACAAATGCTTATCTACAATTACTTATTGCGAATATAGAACAAGAGTTTGAACACAATTTGGTACAACAAATTTATATTTCTGACGATGCTTGGACGGCTATTATAGCAACAAAAAGAGCCATTATCAACAAATTAAAACAAGTTGCCGAAACTTCGAGCTCTGCAAATGATTTGCGAGAAAATGTATTCATAGATTATGCTAAAACATTGCCACCTACAGAAACTGCAGTTGGTTTTATTAAAAACGAAGTCAAAAAACTCTTGTAAACCAATTAATATTGCTTGTCTCTTTAAGCGCAATCGAAATGTTTACTAACTTTTTTTAAATTAGTTCTCGGCTGCGCTCAAACAGACATTATGAACTAGAATTGTAACCGAACTCCTATTTTAAAATTTCTACCACGTGTAGAAAAACCTAAAATATCATCGTAATCTTCATTTAAAATATTTGTTACTGCTCCAAAAAAAGTAACCGTTTCATCTAATACTTTATAATTGGCAGCAACATCCAATACTTGATAACTAGGCAACACAACATCCGTTCCTGCAGTTCCAAAACTACCCCATCTATCAAAAACAGTTCTTTCGCCAACGTTTCTGTATGTAAAATTAAAAAATGTATGCTTAACTGCTGTAATATCTAATCCTATCACAAACTTATTTGCGGGAATATAATCAAAATCTTCAAATTGATCTCTATCAACATAGGTGTAAGTAGCATTAAAGATTAAAAAATCTGTGGGAACTATTTTAGAATTTACTTCAAAACCATTAGCATCAGAAGAACCATTCGCATATTTAAAAGTTGTATTATCATAAATAATGGCATCTTTTTCTTTTCTATTAAAGTATACCGCATCAAACTGAAGCCAATCTTTATAATTCATCTCAAAACCAGCTTCGAAGGTTTCATTAGATTCTGGTTTTAGATCAATATTTCCTGCAAAACCATCATACAATTGATACAAACTTGGTGCTATAAATGCGGTACTATAAGAGGTAATTAGCTTAACTGAGGTATTTTCATTTTTAATTGCAGCGTATGCTAAATTTCCATCATATACAAAATGATTCCCGTAAACGTTGTGCATATTTAAACGCCCTCCAACATTGGCGCTTAAACCAAAATTTGTAATGTAAACGAAGCTTGCATAAGGATCTAACGTATTAAAATTAGCAACATCTTTATTAATCGTAGCAAACGGTGTAACAGTTTGATTAGAATGCTCTTGATAATTTAAACCGGTAATGAATTGAATATTTTCTGAAAATTCAAATTTATTGACCAAATCGATATTTACACTTCTACCATTAAATTGGTAATTATCTAAAGTGTTTGCAAAAGAATTGAATTGATCTAATCCTCTTTTTACTTCATTTACAGAAGCTAACATATAAAATTGACCTTTGTTATACGTAAAACTTGGTTTAAAACCAAATCGAAATTGTGTTTGATTCCCTTCATTTACATTACTATCCGAAAAAGCCCCAGCATCAAAATTATAATCAAAATCGTCATAATTTAAGAAGGTTTCAATAGTAATTTTATGGTTTATTTGATAGCCCAATTTAACCAAAGCATTTTTACTGTAAAATCCATCTTCTTCAAAAATAGAAGTCGAATTGCTTTTTGCAGATGACATTCCATCAACCTTAGCCATATTAAAAGAACCTAAAAAAGTAAATTTTCCTAAAGTACCGTTTACAGAAACATTTTGATTGTTGTCTGATGATTTTTCGCCCTTTACATTTGCAGTGTTATTTGTACCAAAACTGGTTTCGAAAGAACCCGCAATTTTATGCTGTGATGCTTTTTTTAATTTGATGTTAATTACAGCTGTTGCTGCTCCAGAACCATATAATGTAGAGGATGCTCCTTTTAAAATTTCGATACTTTCAATCTGACTTACAGCCAACAATCGTAAGTCAAATTCTTGATTAATTGCAGATTGATCTGTTACTGGAACACCATCAATTAACACCAAAACTTGCCTACCTCTTCCACCTCTGACATAAATACTTCTAGGTTCAGATGCATTCGCATTCACACCTCTTACATCAATACCTACAACCGTATTTAATATTTCAATTACATTTCTACCTGCATTTTGTTGTAGTTGTTTTTGAGAAATTTTAGTAATTACTTTACCTGTGTTTTCTTTTTTTAGTTTGAATTTTGTGGCAGTTACTACAACTTCATCTAAAGTTTCTACTTTTTTGTTTTTTACGACTTTTTTTTGCGCAAAAACATTGGTACTGACAAAACTATATGCCAATACGCAAACAATTAATAATTGTTTTTTCATCTGTTAATAAATTTGATTTACAATAAATCAGGTAAATTTTTGTGTACAAATAAAAGATTAGTACATAAACTTTTTTTCCCGAAAGTTTTTAACTCATGAAAATGGCAGGTCTCCTGACTTGTTTTTATGTTATTCGCCTTCCCAACTATTTACAGTCAGTGGCATAAGTAGAATAACATCCTCTATAGAGGTACTGAATAACCATCAGTATTAACTTACAGTTGCGGGTACAGTTCTGGTTTTTCACCAGATTCCCTTTTAATTTGATATAAAATGATGCTTATATCAAAACCAAAATTCGGCACAAATATAAATGCATTATTATGAAAAATCTAACAAAAAGACTTTCAAATTTAATATCTTTAAAGTTCAATAATATTTAAAAATTTATGAGAATAGAAAACGACCTTAAGCTGGGTTTTAAAGATGTAATGATTCGCCCAAAAAGATCTACTTTAAAATCGCGATCTCAAGTAAGTTTAAAAAGAGAGTTTAAATTTTTACATAGTGATGTAGTTTGGACAGGAATACCAATAATGGCCGCAAATATGGATACTGTAGGTACTTTTGAAATGGCCACAGCCTTAGCAAAACATGATCTTTTTACTGCAATTCACAAACACTATTCTTTGGATGAATGGAGAGATTTTGCAAAAAAATCATCTACATCTGTTTTAAAAAATATTGCAGTAAGTACTGGAACAGGAAAAGAAGATTCTGAAAAAGTGAAAACTATTTTAGCAGAATTTCCTCAAATTAATTTTATCTGTATTGACGTTGCCAACGGATATTCTGAGCATTTTGTAAAATTTGTTAAAAAAATGAGAGGAAATCATCCAAATAAAGTGATTATTGCAGGAAATGTAGTTACTGGAGAAATGGTTGAAGAATTATTGTTAGCGGGAGCAGATATTATAAAAGTAGGTATTGGTCCAGGTTCTGTTTGCACAACGCGCGTAAAAACAGGTGTTGGATATCCACAATTGTCTGCCATAATTGAATGTGCAGATGCTGCGCATGGTATGGGAGGTCAAATTATTTCTGATGGTGGCTGTAAAATACCTGGAGATTTAGCCAAAGCATTTGGAGGAAGTGCGGATTTTGTAATGTTAGGCGGAATGTTAGCTGGACATACAGAAAGTGGAGGCGAACTGATTGAAAAAAATAGCGAAAAGTTTAAGGCTTTTTATGGAATGAGTTCTGAAACTGCAATGCATAAACATTCAGGAGGCGTTGCTAATTATAGGGCTTCTGAAGGAAAAACAGTGGAAGTGCCTTTTAGAGGAGACGTAACGCACACCATTACCGATATTTTAGGTGGCATACGCTCTACTTGTACCTATGTTGGCGCAAGTAGGCTTAAAGAATTAACCAAAAGAACTACATTTATAAGAGTTCAAGAACAAGAAAATCAAGTCTATTCTTAATGATTTTATCAAAGAAACTATTTGTTGGAATGATTTTGTCAAGCAAAAAATATGTTATGAAGACCTTGTTTTTTTTGGTTTTATTTATTTCAATCTCTTGTAAAAAAGAAAGCATAAAAGTTAATGAAAACAATCTACCAAAAAGCACCATAAAATATGCTAAAGGTTTTGATATTATTGATGAAAATGGTCTAAAAAAACTCGTCATAAAATCGGCATACCAAAATTCAGATATCATTTTTGAATATGAAATTCATCAAAAAAAACCAAATACAATTGTTGATTATAAGAACCAATTTATTGAAGTTCCCGTTACAAAAATGGTGGTCACGTCTACCACTCATATTCCTATGATTGAATTATTGAATGAGGAAACCTCAATAATTGGTTTTCCATATTCAAAATACGTTTCATCAAAAAAAACAAGAG
>P_2C_Liq_1_UnCtyDRAFT_1000366_pt1 | contig 19583 bp, 19 predicted proteins | sample Pon2CUnioCityCA_2_FD_10234 | JGI IMG/M metagenome (IMG submission 10234) | reverse complement strand
AAAAAAGCGTTATTCAATTAATAAAGACGCACACCCGGCAATACATTAAGAAACAAACCACCTATTTTGCCCATCAACTGCCCGTCACCTGGTTGGATGCAAAGGCGCATGATACCGCCGCACTTACTGGGCAAATACTCAGCCAAGTCAACCGATAAAGCGTCCTAGAAAAAGCCATCATTCATCGGTGCTATAATGCGATTAAGGAGGCGAACACTTATGTTTAATACGCCCACAAAAATTGGCCCCGTTTCTATTAAAAATCGCTTAGTGATGGCGCCGATGACCACGTACAGTTCGAATCCGGATTACACAGTATCCGATCAAGAAATGACTTATTATCACGCCCGCGCAAAGACGGTCGGGATGGTCATTACTGCGGCCACCGCAGTGTCCAAAAGTGCCCACGCATTTCCCCGGCAAATCAGTTTGGAAGCGGACCGTTTTATTCCCTCACAAAAAGCTTTAGTCGATGCCATTCATGAAGCGGGCGCCAAAGCGGTCACCCAACTGCACCATGGGGGCCGGATGAGTGATGCGAGCATCTTTGACGACCCATCACATATCGTCGCTCCCTCAGCGATTAAGGCAGACCGCGATTTTACCATCACCCCGCGGGCGATGACACTCGCTGAAGTCAAAGCGACGCAGGATGATTTTTTAACCGCCATTTCAAGAGCCATCAAAGCCGGCTTTGACGGTGTTGAATTACACGGTGCTAATACGTATTTGTTGCAGCAGTTTTTCTCGCCGCAAAGCAATCAACGGACCGATGAGTACGGCGGGTCCATTGAAAACCGTAGCCGGTTTATTCTCGAGTTGGTTGAAAAAGCCAAAGCACTCATCGAAAAAGAGGCAACACAGCCTTTTTTATTGGGCTATCGCTTATCCCCAGAAGAGCGTGAAACGCCAGGCATTACACTTGCAGATACGCGGTATTTAATCAACGCATTAAATGCCTTAGAGATTGATTATCTACACTTGTCCACCGGTCACTACTTGCAAAGTTCGATCCGTGACACTGATAATACAACGCCGCTCATTGAACGGTTAAGTGACGTTTTAGACCCTGACATTCCACTCATCGGCGTGGGTGGCATCAACGATTTATCAGACGTCGAAGCGGCGCTTGATCACGGGTATCGCTGCGTGGCCACAGGGATGACGCTCATTGCTGATCCACTGTGGGGCGATAAATTGATTAACAAAACACCCATCAATACGACAATCACGCAAGATCTTGTCCCGGATTTAATGTTCGAAAGACTCCACCGTTGGAAGCGCATCCTCGCTCAAGGGGGCCGTTTCACACTGAAGGATGATTGATCATGAAATATGCGCTTGAACCACTCAAAGATACCGCCCTCATGAAACGCATCGGCGATGTGCCTGTGTTTTATGACGGTGTGGTGAACGCGATGCATTTAAAAGATGACGAAATCACGTTGGATTTAACCTTGAAAGCAATGCATAATCCCCGCTTTAGTACAGACACACGCGTGCATGTCCTCTGTCAGGGTGTGAAAAAGTTTTCCTTGCAGAAAACGCAGCCGCACAAAGCCTTGTTTTACATTCATGACTTTGACATCAAACGGCTGGATGATGGGTTGTGGATGCGTATTGAAAATGCTGAAGGGGTTTATCAAGACATCACATTTACCACCATCGAAATGCATGAAAAAACGGGCCGTTAGCCCGTTTTATTCATTTTTATAGGGTGTGTTTAAGTAATAGACGTCGGCAAAGCCATTCAAGGAGAGTCGACGTGCGGCACGCTTCGCTTTAAATATCGATTGGTGATACAAATAGACCGGTAAATCTCTGCGCACTTTGGTTTGATTTTTGCTGGTTAATTGACCAATTTTAAACTGTCTGGCCCCTTTGATTTTTCCCTGCTTGGTGGTTTTTGCAGGGCGCATATCAATAAGTTGCCCTTTTCGCATATTTTGCTGGAAGGATTCACGGTCAAGTCCGGTGATTTTTGCGGTATAATAATCCTTAATCGCCATCAACACAAGTCCCACGGTGACCCCGATAATAATCGGAACAATAAACGTTAAAAAAAATTCCATTGACTCCTCCTGTGTGATTCTTATTTTATATGATGTGAGGCACTATGGCAAAACCTTCCGAAGCCGCTTGGTTTAAAGATACCTACGAGTGGCGCTACAAAACAACATTAGATGATACGCTGACCGTTGAAAAGCTGTCCCATCCGCAAGAAAGACGCCTGATAATGGGCTTGCTGTGGATTGCTTTAAGCACCATCATCGTGACCATTTTGCCGGCTCTTACCGGCGTTCTTGTGAGTGTATTTATGGGGGTTGCAGTCGGCTTGTCGGACGTTGTATTAAGTGCCAGAATAACCCCAGACACCTTGTTTATTTGCCGGGAAGGNCTCGGGTTAAAGACCGGCAGCACATTTTTGACGATCCCTTTCATTGACATTCAACATGTCTCAACGGATGCGCAAAAATTGGTNATCCAACGAGAAAATGNGGAACTCTCCGTGAGCAAAAGAGACTATCCCCCGCACGTCTTCGAAGGACTCAAACAGATCATGCAAGCCGAGGGCTTTTTAGGCCAGGCTTATCCGTACCGGATTTATTTTACCCCGGATCATATTGCCATTGAAGAAAAGCCGGCGAGTAAGGAACTGTCGACGCATGAACGGTTTTCCAAACATTTCCGCTATTACGACGAAACGACACTTGATACATTGGACCTTGCCAATACCCGTTTACTCGGACTCAAACGATTAAAAGAGCGCACCGCAGCGATTGAATTTAAATCGATTAAAGTCTTACGTGCCCATCCTTCAAACGAAGCGATGAAACAACAAAAAACGGATCGTGGCATGCTCGTCTTTAGTGCCTTTGAAGTCGTCTCCCTGACGGNGGGTGACACCCTCATTGCTAAACCATTTAAAACCTTGCGCGATTTAATTCACGGAATGACTCTGAAGGCCGTCCTCAAAGAGTCTGGTAAAACCTACGTGATGACCATGGAAAATAGCGAAAAAATGTATCAACTGCGGTTCACCGCAACAGCGCTTTACGTGGGATTTAACGCCCTTGAAAGTGATACCTGGTACCGGGTGTAGTATAGACAAAAAACCCACCAATCATTATAATAGGCTTAATGATTGGCTAAAGGAGCCCTTATGACGTCAACGAATGACTTTAAAACTGGATTAACCATCGAACACGATGGCAACATTTATAGCATCATCGAATTTCAACACGTAAAACCGGGAAAAGGCAGTGCCTTTGTCCGCTCCAAACTCCGCAACTTACGCAGTGGCGCAGTGATTGAGAAAACCTGGCGGGCTGGGGAAAAAGTCCAAACGGCGATGATCGACAAACAAGACATGCAATACTTGTATGCCGCCGGGGATGCGTACGTGTTTATGAATACGGCGACGTACGAACAAATCGAGATTCCGATTGAGCGCATCGACCACGAAAAGAACTTTCTCGTTGAGACGATGACGGTCTCAGTCAAACGGTATAACGACGAAATTATCGGCGTCGAATTGCCGGAAAAAGTCGCCCTCACCGTGCAAGAAACAGTGCCCGGTGTCAAAGGCAATACGGTAAATAACGCGACGAAAGATGCCACGCTTGAAACGGGCTATCTCGTGCAAGTCCCCATGTTTATTAACGAAAATGATAAGATTTTAATTAATACCTCAACCGGTAAATATATGGCGAAAGCCTAAAGGAGTGAGCGTTTTTGGACCTCTCTGACCCTCACGAGGCGGTGACCTAATGCCGCCATTGTCTTCCATCCTCATCCTCATTGGACTCTTGATATTAAGTTCCTTTTTTTCGATGAGTGAAACCGTCTTTTCTTCCATCAATCCGATCCGTTTGAAAAATGCGATCGATGAAAAAAAACCGGGCAGTAAAAAAGCGTTGTGGGTCCATGATCACTTCGATTTGACACTTTCCACCATTTTAGTCGGTAACAATTTAGCCAATATCGCCATAGCCAGCGTCTCCTTGGGCGTAGTTATGACGCTTTTTAATACGACAGAAGCCGCCAGTGCAGCGCTCAATACGTTGATCATGACGACCGTTATTTTAATTTTTGGAGAAATCATTCCGAAAAGTTATGGGAAAAGTTACTCCGACACCATCGCCTTAAAAATTAGCGGGGTGATGTACTTTGTGATTAAACTTTTAAGGCCTGTGACTGCCGTATTTATCCGCATCAAACGGGTCATGATTAAAGACGATCACACAGTAACGATTACGGTGACTGAAGATGAACTCGAAACGATCATCGATACGATGGAAGAAGAAGGCTCCATCGATGAAGATGAAGCAGAGATGTTGCAAAGTGTGCTCGATCTCAGAGATAAAAAGGTCAAAGAGATCATGACGCCAAGAGTCGACATGATCGCCCTGGATGAAACCGATGACGTAGAAACCATCAAAGCCCTCTTCTTCGAGCATCAGTTCTCCCGTATGCCAGTCTTTGCAGAAACCCGTGACAATGTCATCGGCATCTTGAATGAACGTGACTTCTTTACAATGTTGATTACCGGCGCACCGTTTGACTTAAAACTCTTGGTAAAAAAACCGATTTTTGTCCCAAAAGCGATGCGTGTAGATACGCTCATCGAAACCTTACAACGCGAAAACATGCACCTAGCAGTCGTCACCGATGAATACGGTGGTACCAGCGGCATCGTGACGATGGAAGATGCTTTGGAAGAATTGGTCGGAGAAATTTACGACGAGCACGATGACATCGAACCCGATTTCATCCAACGCGAAAGTGCCAATGATTATTTACTCAACGCCGACATTTCCATGCATGACTTATTTGATGAACTCGATTTAGGGGATCCGGTTAATCCGGATGAATCGGTGGGTTCATACATCTACAATCAATTTGAAGACATCGTAGATGAAGGCACTGTTGTCTCCTATACGCATTCGAAAGCCAGCTACGATCACGATACTCCAGACACCCGTTATGAATTAAAGTTTGTGATTAAAAAAATCGACGAGAGACGTATCAAGACCGTCTTACTGACCATTGATATTTTGACTGAGAAAGAAGTGACTTAATGGAACGCTTACAAAAAATCATCGCTCAAAGTGGGGTCACTTCTCGCCGCAAAGCGGAAGCCTTGATTACCGAAGGCAAAGTCTTGGTCAACGGTGAAAAAGTGACAGAACTTGGCTCAAAAGCCAAGTTTAGCGATGAAATTATCGTCAACGGCGTCGCTTTAAATAAAGAAGAGCCCGTCACTTATTTGTTTTACAAGCCGGAAGGCTGTGTGTCGACCACGTCTGATGATAAAGAACGCCCCACCGTTTTAGACTTTATCCGTGATAAACGCCGCATATATCCGATCGGTCGCCTTGACTATGACACCTCTGGCCTTTTGTTAATGACGAACGAAGGGGACCTTGCCAATCTCCTCACGCAACCGAATAAAGACATCGAAAAAATTTACGAAGTGTCATTCACTGGCGTCTTACGCCGCAAAACTTCACACATTTTTGAAAAAGGCATGATTTTGGAAAAAACCAAACTCAAACCAGTTCAAGTCTCCAATGTGAAAGTCAATCCAACGTCGGAAAAAACGACGTGTACCTTGACTCTAAGAGAAGGAAAAAACAATCAAATCAAACGGATGCTCGCTGAATTTGGGCACGAAGTAACCCGCCTCAAACGCATCAAGCTCGGTCCATTGACCTTAGACGGATTAAACAAAGGTCAGTACCGTGACCTTAAACCTCACGAACGCAAAATCTTATACCAACTGTAAAAAAACCCTCCGCTCACACGATTTGTGAGCGGAGGGTTTTTTATACGCGGTTAAAGTAATCCGGCTCCAAAGAGACCGGCAAAGACAAGCGATACAATGCTCATTAGTTTAATTAAGATGTTGATGGACGGTCCGGAAGTATCTTTGAAGGGATCACCAACCGTATCGCCGGTGACACTGGCTTTATGCGCTTCAGACGATTTCCCGCCTTCATTGCCTTCTTCGATAAATTTCTTCGCGTTGTCCCAGGCTCCCCCGGCATTGGCCATGAAAATTGCCATGGCGATGCCACTGGCAAGCGAGCCGCCGAGTAGGCCACCCAAGCTTTCAGCCCCCAGTAAGAACCCAACGAGTAAAGGCGCCATCACGGCTAAGACACCGGGTAAGATCATCTCTTTGAGGGCGGCCTTCGTAGAAATATCCACGCATTCGGCATAATCCGGTTTTTGTGACCCATCCATAATGCCTGGAAAGACTTTGAATTGCCGTCTGACTTCATCGATCATTTTATTGGCCGCACGCCCAACGGACGACATCGTCAGCGAACTAAATAAGAAGGGCAGCATCGCGCCAATTAAAATTCCGACCATCACTTTTGGCACCGTTAAATCAATTGCCGTCAGTCCCGCTGCACTGACAAACGCACTGAATAAAGCGAGCGACGTTAAGGCCGCAGAGCCAATCGCAAAGCCTTTTCCAATTGCGGCCGTAGTATTTCCAACACTGTCGAGTTTATCGGTGATTTCTCGGACTTCGGGGTCCATGCCACACATTTCGGCGATGCCCCCAGCATTATCAGCAATCGGTCCGTACGCATCAATGGCGATGGTCATGCCGGTCGTTGCGAGCATGCCAACCGCCGCTAAAGCGATGCCATACAGTCCCGCCAGTTCAAACGATACTAAAATGACAAGGCCAATCGCAATAATCGGAATGGCCGTTGACTGCATCCCAATTGAAAGTCCACCGATGATATTGGTTGCATGGCCGGTTTGGGATTGCCGGGCAATATCTTTGACGCGTTGGAAGTCCGCCGATGTATACATTTCTGTAACAACTCCGATAAATAATCCAACGGCGAGTCCCGCAATGATGGCAAAAAAGATGCCATAATCCGCAAAAATACCTTGCTCCACGTAATACCACGTAATGACGGCGGTGAATACAAAGAACACAGCCCCCGCAACATACGTACCCTGCTTGAGCACTTTGTGTGGCATATCGGCTTCTTTCGTCCGAACCGTCATCGTGCCGATGATGGCCGCTAAAATGCCGACCGCTGCTAAGAGCAGTGGGAACAGGGCTTTTTCGAATTGGAATTCTTGAAAGCTAACGACGGCTAAAGTCATCGCGGCAATAATGGACCCAACGTAACTTTCAAAAAGGTCAGCGCCCATTCCCGCAACATCCCCGACGTTATCGCCAACGTTATCTGCGATGACCGCTGGGTTTCGTGGGTCATCTTCTGGAATCCCGGCTTCAATTTTACCGACTAAATCGGCCCCGACATCCGCCGCTTTCGTATAAATGCCGCCCCCTACTCGAGAAAATAAAGCGATGGAAGAAGCGCCTAAACCAAACCCTGTAATCATACTGATCATGGCGTCTAAGGCTGTATCAAATAAATAGACTCCCACAATGTAACTGATGACGACGCCAAGTAATCCAAGTCCAACGACCGCCATCCCCATTACAGCCCCCCCGCTGAAGGCGATATCTAACGCTTTGTTCATGCCTTCATCGCGGGCACTTGTGGCGACTCGTGAATTACTCGCAACGGCGCCGCGCATCCCGAGGTATCCTGCTGTTGCAGATAAGCTCGCACCCAAGACAAAAGTGAGTGCAGTGCCTGTATTAATGGCCAACGCTAAAACCATACTAAGGATTAACACAAATCCAGCAAGAATGGTGTACTCACGCTTTAAAAATGCCATGGCTCCTTCCCGGATATACCCGGAAATTTCTTCCACCCGGGCGTCTCCTTTTTGAACCTTTTTAATCTTTCTGAATAAAACGACGGCGTATAAAAGTGCCATGACGCCAAAAATCAGCGTTAAGAACATCCACGATTCCATGAATTCCTCCCAAAATTTTTTGATAATTTAGTGTAGCACGCCAAGCCTAGAGCATTCAATAAAATATCGGTTTTTAGCCCTATTTGACAAGGTCAAAGCCTTTCTATATGATATAATGGGTAGCGGTAAAGAGGTGAAAAAATGCCCCCGATTCAAATTGCCATTGATGGTCCTGCCGGAGCCGGTAAATCGACTGTCGCAAAGGCACTTGCAGAACGACTTAACATCATGCATTTAGACACCGGTGCCATGTATCGGGCCGTCACAGTCAAAGCCTTAGACCGCGAAATCGATCTACACGATGAAGAAGCATTTAACTTCATCGATGCGACCGATTTTTATTTCCAAGACGGTGAGCTCATCTTAGATGGGGCTAATATTGAGACAAAAATCCGTTCGCCCTTGACCAGCCAACACGTGTCACTCGTCGCGTCGCATAAAACGGTCCGCGACGCTTTAGTTAAACGTCAACAAGCGATTGCCGAAATGCACGATGTGGTCATGGATGGCCGTGACATTGGCACCGTGGTCTTGCCGGATGCGCCGTATAAATTCTTTTTAACGGCCGACCCAAGAACCCGGGCAGAACGGCGCTTTAAAGATATGTTAAAAGCGGGCGACACGGTGAACTTTGAAGAACTCGTTGCAGCCATTAAAACACGCGATGATTACGACTCCAATCGGATGCATAATCCCTTAAAAAAAGCGTCAGACGCCATCGAGATTGATACGAAAGACTATTCGATTGCGGCGCTCGTAGAAAAATTATACAGCATGGTGAAAGAAGGATAAATATGGAAATCAATCAGGTTAAAGAAGGCGCAAAAATTACCGGAACCGTGTACGAAGTACGCGACACAGAAATTATCGTAGCCATTGAAGGCTATCCCATCGAAGGCACGATGAACTTAGAACAAATGACGAAAAAACCGATCGCCAAAGCCAGTGAAATGTTTAAAAAAGGGGACACGGTTGAGGCGATTGTCCGCAAGAAAGAAGATGAATATTTACTCTTAAGCCGAATCGACTTAGAAGTCGCTAAAGCGTTTGACACCATGCAAGATCACTTTGCTGGAGACGTCGTCTTTGACGTCACCGTAAAAGGCGTCAATAAAGGCGGCTTATCGATTGATTTTGAAGGCTACGATTGCTTCATGCCAACCAGTGAAATCTCAACAGCCTTTGTCTCCGATGTCGAGACGTATGTCGGAAAAACGTTGCCTGTTAAAGTCATTGAGATTCGCCGTGATAAAGTGGTGGTCTCGCACAAACTTGTGGAAAAAGAAGCCGATAAAATTGCCAAACAAAAAGAACTCGAAACGATTAATGTGGGGGACGTCTTAGAGGGTACGGTTGTAAAAATCCTTGATTTTGGCGCCTTCGTCCGTTTTCAACACGCTGAAGGATTAGTCCATATTTCTCAACTTTCACATCATAAAGTGGCCAAAGTATCAGACGTATTAAAAGAAGGTCAAAAAGTCACCGTCAAAGTCATTGACGCAGACGGTGATAAACGGGGACTCTCTCTAAAAGCCTTACAAAAAACTCCGTGGGAAGAATTTGCTGAGGCGCACAAAGTCGGCGAAAAAATTACCGGGAAAGTTGTCAAAAAAATGCAGTTTGGCTTTTTAGTTGAAGTTGCCCCAGACGTCGTTGGGATGATCAACAAACTCGACTATTCATGGGATCCAAACTACAACTTAGCGGGGGATGTCGAAGTCGGCGATGCCATCGAAACACAAATTCTCTCAATCGATACGAACCGCCGCCGGATGGCTTTATCGAAAAAACATTTAGAATATAATCCATGGGACGATGTCAATGTCAAAATTGGCGCGAAAGTCTCTGGTGAAGTTAAAGCCCTTCAAGAGCGAGGCGCCCTGGTAGAAGTGAACGGAGTCAATGCCTATTTACCGATTGGTGAAATTCAAGAAAATCGCTTAGAGCGCGTCCAAGATGCCCTCAAAGAAGGCGATGTCATTGAAGCCGTCGTCTTGAAGTTCAATCCCCGTGCGTGGCAAATGGTCATTTCCAAAATTAAACGTGAGCAACAAGCCATTCGCGAAGAATATCAAAAATATATGAAAACCGAAAGCCAAGAAGACCAAGCACAAACGCTGGGCGAACTCTTCGCGGAAAAATTCGCAAGCCTAAAAAAATAGGAGATCTTCTGTGATCACACTCGCCATCGTGGGCCGGCCCAATGTCGGAAAAAGCTCATTATTTAACCGACTCGTCGGAGAACGTAAATCGATCACCGATGATACACCTGGCTTGACGCGCGATCGCATCATCGCAAAAGCCACCTGGCTTTCGCATACTTACCAACTCATTGATACGGGCGGCATTGATTTTAATGACGCCCCTTTTTTAAATGAAATCCGCATGCAAGCGGAAATCGCCATGGATGAAGCCGATGCGATTTTGTTTGTGGTGGATGGCAAAAGTGGGCTCACTGACCTCGACATGGAAATCGCCAAGCAACTCTACCGGGTCAAAAAGAATGTCTACGTTGTGGTCAACAAACTCGACAGTGGGGCCCATGATACTTTGTATGAATTTTACAGTTTGGGTCTCGGTGACCCGCATCCGATATCGACCATCCACGGACTTGGGGTGGGCGATTTACTGGAACGCATATTTAGTGACACGGAAGACGTGCCGCTCGAGTACTCAGATGCCACGTTGAAGATGGCTGTAATTGGCCGCCCAAACGTCGGGAAATCATCTCTAACTAATGCCATACTCGGAGAAAANCGGGTCATTGTCTCAGACATTTCAGGGACGACGAGAGATGCCGTGGATACACGGTTTGAAAAGGATGATCAATCNTACGTGATCATTGATACGGCGGGATTACGGAAGCGTGGTAAGGTCTATGAAGATAGTGAAAAGTACGCGGTGTTACGCGCCTTAAAAGCGATTGACCAGAGTGACGTGTGTTTAATCATACTCGACGCATCCACAGGAATTGTCGAACAAGACAAACGAATTGCCGGATACGCACACGAAGCCGGTAAGGCTAGCGTCATTGTGGTTAATAAATGGGATACAGTCACGAAGGATTCGATGACCATGCAACGGATGCATGAGAAAATCCACACGGAATTTCAGTTTTTAGCGTACGCCCCAATCGTTTTTGTCTCGGCCAAAGAAAATTCGCGCATCCATACGATATTTGAAAGTCTAGCCACGGTATTTAAAAACTATACGCGCAAAGTTCCGACATCGGTGCTCAACGATGTCATCAATGACGCACTGGCGTTTACCCCACCCAAACGCTTCCAAGGCGGCACCTTTAATATCTCGTATGCCACCCAAGCAAGCGTAAAACCGCCCGCTTTTATCCTCTTTGTGAACCGGCCGGATTATTTACACTTCTCCTATGAACGATACTTAAAAAACCGCCTCAGAGAAGCGTTTGAGCTCTCGGGAACCCCCGTTCATTTCCTCTTACGTGAGAAAAATTTATAAATAATCGTAGATTTTTTGACAAAAAATTGAGCAATTTCGCTTGATAAAGGGAAATACCTTGCATCAAGGATGGTTTATTGCTATAATTACGTTAGATTTTAAAAAAGGAGGGCATGTCCATGAATAAAACCGAATTAGTTGCATTGGTTGCGGATCGTGCTGGTCTCACCAAAAAAGATGCACAAGCTGCATTAGATGCTGTCTTAGATGGCGTTAAAGAATCACTCGTCAAAGGAGACAAAGTCGTCTTAACTGGCTTTGGTACTTTTGAAGTAAGAGCACGTCAAGCGCGTACGGGTCATAACCCAAGAACCGGCGCATCCATTCAGATTCCTGCACAAAAATCTCCTGCTTTCAAAGCTGGAAAAGTATTAAAAGATGCTGTTAGATAATTACCTCAAGTAAAAATACCACCTCCGGTGGTATTTTTTTTTATTCTATGCTACTTTTATGACAAGGTGATGGGATGCAACCACTTTCTGTAAGCCTCATTAAGGCGACGAAAAACGATGACCTCGAGGCCCTTAAAATTTTATCGGAAGACCACCCACTCACAGGGATTGACACACGGGAACAATCGCTGCTTTTTTATGCGGTCAAGTCGCAAAGTGTTCGCGTCTTAGATTTTTTACTCGCGTCTGGCCTTGCGGTCAATGCGACGAATTATCAGGCAGAGACGCCCTTACATATTGCCGCCCGCATCGGTGATTTAAACAGTGTCCAACGGTTGATTGAGGCGGGGGCGGATGTGCGCATGAGTAACGCGCATAAACAAACGGCGTTAATGCTTGCCGCGGCCAAAGGGGCCCACGAACTGATTGATGAGTTTCTTCGCTTAGAGGTCTCATTAAATGCCCTCGATGCTCTGGGAGATAACGTCTTATTCTACGCGATTAAAGGGCGCAAACGCTCAATTCTTAAACGCTTCATCGACGCCGGTGCATGGGTGCATCACTTGAACGATCAACACCAATCCTTGATGCACGAAGTGGCCGCCCTCGGCGACGTCCGGTTATACGAGGTATTAAAGGCGTCTGACGTGTCCATCTTCCACCTCAACATTCACCACCAAACCCCGCTGCATATCGCCACCTTTAAACGGCATATCCCAATGATCAAGCAGTTACTTAGCGATGGTCTTGAGCCCACGTTGGCTGACCATTTTGAAGAGAGTCCTTGGAGTTATGCGGAAAAGCTGCAAGACCAGGAACTCATGGCTCTTTTTGAGGCCCATCCTAGACATCCTGATAATGTCCAGTATCGCCTCAGATATCCGCTTCACCAAGCGATTAGGCAAGGCCAGATTGATCGTGCCTTAATGCTCATAAAAAAAGGGCCGATCGCCCCATTGTATGATGCGTATGATCGCACCCCACTGTTTTATGGGGTCATGGTCCAAGACGCGTATTTGGTCAATGCTTTATTGACCAGTGGCCATCCCACCGATGCCTTTCAAAAAACAGGGTTATCACTCAAAATGACAGCCTTATTGCACAAACAGTCGTCCGTATTAGACGTTTTAAAAGCCCATCAGGTGATGCGTGACTTAGACCCTCTAGAACGCGCCTACTGCGAGAAGCACCCAGGGCTTAAACAGTATCTGAATACGCCGCATTAAACCGGCACAAATTGGACCAAAATCAATAGTCCAATGCTGATGGCATTGTAAATCGCATGCATACTCACTGTGACAAATAAGCTGCCCGAGCGAATGTAATACAGTTGTAAGATGATGCCAATGGCCACGTAAGGAAGAATGACACGCACGTTGGTGAGTTCTGTGACCGCATGCAAGAATCCAAATAATAGACTCGTTAAGATGACGGCCGCCGCGAGGGGGCCTTTTTTTTGCAAGAAGTTAAAAATGCTCCGGCGAAATAAAAATTCTTCGGTAAACGGGGCTAAAAATATGCCAAATAAGGCGACCGATACTTGCGTGATGACGTTCATTTCTAAAAATCCAACGAGCAAGGCTTGATTTTGTGACACTTCAAACAACCCGGTTGCATTTAAAATGAGACCAAGCCCAATTTGAATCAAATACATAATGATGATGCCTTGTAATATGAGGGCGATTTGGGCGCGTCTGCCAGGGCTATTAAAGATGTCCCATTCCCGTTTTAAAGCGGGATTAAAGCGCCAGATAAATAACCCAGAAATGACTAAATACCAGGCTAAATTTAAGAGGGTGAGCCATTGACCTTCTAAGACTGGATCGGCCCACATGTCAGGAAATAATACAGTCGTAATCGTTTGGGTCACGACTAACAGCAACGTCGCAAACAGATAGATACTGAGTGCTTTAAAGGCTTCATCTTGGACAAATTTTTTCATAGGGCTATTGTATCATGCGTTCACGTGATAGACATTTTGAAAAGCCCTGTGCTATAATTTGAGCGCATGATGTCACCAAAAAAAGAGGGACGTATATGGCAAAAAAATCATTCGCAGTCATTGGCTTAGGCCGATTTGGCGAAAGTGTCGTGAATGAGCTCATTGAACAAGATCACGATATATTAGTGCTCGACAAAAACCCTGAACGCATTCAACGGATATCGAAAAAAGTGACCCATGCGGCCACCATCGATTCCACCGATAAACAATCCCTCGACGAAGTTGGGATTAAATCCATTGGACATGTCATTGTGGCCATTGGTGATGATATCCAAAGTTCGATCATGACCTCGTTAATTCTTTTAGAGATGGGTGTGGCCAAACTGACGGTTAAAGTGCAAAATGATTATCACGAAAAAGTACTCAAAAAAATCGGTGTTACAGACACCGTATTCCCCGAAAAAGTCACCGGCCGTAATGTCGCAAGTCGTTTAGCAACGGGGCCAAAAGTTGTGGATTATTACGATTTAGGGGACCAACATTCATTCTTTGCAGTGCCCATGTGCCCCGAAGAGATGAGTGGTCAAGAAGTGTCGCACATCAATGCGACGACTTTGCGCCAAAAGATTCGCACTGAAATGCAAGCCAACGTAGATTTAATTGCCATTCAACAAGACAACGCCGTGTCACTTCCCGGTGAAGACGTCAACATCAATAGCGAAGCGGTGCTTTGGTTATTTGGCTCAAATGATGAAATGAAAACATTTATTAAGTCATGGTGCGTGACTGAAAAAGATGAAAAATAAACCGATTACTCTGATTTCATATAATCGCCATAAATTTACCGAATATGTGCATCTATTTAAACCACTCCCTTTAAAACTTGATCCGTTAGATCCCAGTTTTAAAGGGCTTTTACTAGAAGATGGTGACACTTTTACCGCCAACGCCATCCAAAAAGTCTCACAAATTCCTTTAGACAACCAATTTGTCTTTGCCGAAGACTCGGGGCTCGTCATCCCCGCTTTAAACGGGGCACCGGGCATTTACTCAAGACGCTATTCAGGCATTGATGATGCCCATGCCAACAACCGCAAAGTCTTAAAAAACATGCAATCTGTGACGGATCGCAGTGCGTATTTCGTGGCCGTCATTGCTTTAAAAGATTTAGCCGGTGAACTCCACTTATTTGAAGGCCGCTGTGACGGGTTTATTCACACGGAAGAAGTGGGAACCACGGGGCATGGCTATGACCCGATATTTATTCCGGTTGGGTATGCGAAGACGTTTGCTGAACTTGGTCTGGAAGAAAAATCACGCATTTCCCACCGCCATAAGGCGGCCAAAAAACTGATTGAGTACTTGAAGGTCCACGTATGACAACGCTTTTAGTGGTCTCTGACGTCCACGGGTATATGGACCGTCTGCGGCATATTCAAACCATTGAAGCGGTTGATTACACCGTTTCATTAGGCGATTTAGAAGGCCCTGTAACCGCTTTAGGTGAGTCTGCACTCGTGATACACGGGAATGCCTTCAACGATCCGGGTGAGCCGTATTTAGTGCGCGAATTTGAACACTTTCGGCTGCTTTTTACACACGGGCATTTAGCCCACGTAGAACGCGGGGACCACGGCCTTTTTCGTATGCTTCAAACGCATCGTGCTGATATCCTCATGCACGGACACACGCACGCAGCACGATTGATCAAGGTTGAAGGGGGTAGGATCATTAACCCCGGGGCACTGTCCCAGTCACGGAGTGCGTTTCCTGAAAGTTATGGGATTTTAACGCTTGATGACTCAATCGCCACCTGGACGTTTAAAAATTTAACCGGTCAGGTCATTCACTCTGACACTTGGAAGAAAAGAGGCAGCTTATGAAAAAAATCGGCAGTTTTATCCTCGCGTTACTGGCATTACTCACCCTTGCCGCGTGTCAAACTACAGACCCCCCTGCGTCCACTGAACCGGTCGGCGACGCCCGGGTGCAGAACTATTANCAAGTGTTTGTCCGCAGTTTCGCCGACGGCAACGGCGATGGCATTGGAGATTTTGTTGGCTTGGAAAATTCACTCGACTATTTCGTTGATTTAGGCATTGAAGCCTTATGGCTGATGCCGATTCATCCGAGTCCGTCTTACCATGGCTATGACGTGGATGATTATTATGATGTGCACCCTGAGTATGGCACCTTAGAAGAGTTTGAGTCTTTCTTAGCCGCCGCCGATGCCGCAAACATTGATGTCATCATCGATTTTGTGATCAACCATTCATCAAATTCGCACCCGTGGTTTGACGCATTTTTAGCCGGGGAAGCGCCTTACGATGAGTACTACCGACGTATCCCAGGCTCTGACCCACGCACCTCAAATACAGGGGCATGGGGTCAAAATATGTGGCATTCAGCGGGTGAAAACACCTTTTATGCCGGTGTTTTTGGCGGCTACATGCCGGATTTGAATTGGTCCAACCCAGCCGTCGTTGACGAAATGGTCAACGTCGGAAAATATTGGTTAGATAAAGGGGTGGATGGATTTCGAATTGATGCTGCGATTCACTTATTCAGCGTCAACGAATTGCCAGAAGGCGTTTCCAGCATCGATGAGAGCTTGTTTCAGTTGGAATACTTCTCATATCAAATAAAGGCCCATCAAGACGATGCCTTTATCGTTGGTGAAGTGTGGGATGATGCGTCAATTTATCAAGCCTTTTACCCAGCCATTGATTCCGTCTTTCACTTTGACTATGGCAACGCCGTCGTGAATGCGGTCACTCAAGGATTTTCGCGCGATTACGTCGAACAAGTCATCCGTTGGCATGAAAATGCTCTGGAGCAATCAGAGACTGCCGTTCAAAGTCCTTTTTTAAGAAACCATGACCAAAACCGGTTGGCGGGTCCATCCGAAGATAGTTATCCAAACATTGGCCCGGATTTGACCGGCTTGAAGTTGGCGGCTGAAATGTTACTGACCGTGCCCGGAAGTCCCTTTATATATTACGGCGATGAACTCGGCATGGGGGGCGCGAAAGCCGGTCAACCGCCGCTTTGGGATGCCACCGTCCGGACGCCTTTCTTGTGGAGTGATGACCGATTAACGACGTGGACGTTGGATGAGTACGACTATGTCGATGCCGCCAACCAAAATGTCCCGAGTGTGACCGCACAGATGGCGGATGACGCGTCTTTGTATCAGACGTATAAAACTTTGTTGCACTTACGCATCGCAGAACCGGCTTTAAAATATGGGGATATGACCGCGTTTGAGGCCAATCACCCCGGGTTACAGGGCTTTTACCGAGCGTACGAAGATGACCGATTACTCGTCTTACACAATGTGTCTGATGAGCCTCAAAGCGTCGCATTGCCTGCCAACCATGAACGACTTTATGGCGCGATCGATGAGTCAATGATTCCAGCGCGTAGTACGCTTATTGTTCGGGTACTTCCGAGTGAATAATTCGTTGATTCGTTTATTTAAAAAGGCGATCGCCTTCAGCCCAGATAGTTTTTTGTTATTTACCATTCCTTTAAGAAAATTCATCGCTTACTTTTTACTTTTAAACCTCATCATGTTTATTCCCTTAACCTATTCCATTTTTGAGCTCGATTCCAGCATTCAAACACTCCTCGGTGTGCAACTGACCAGTGCCGAAGGGTTAAACCAACTGCCAGAGACCTGTGAAATTGTCAATGAACGCTTAATATGCGAAACAGATGAGACATTTACAGCGAGCTTTTCAGTCAATGACACGCCCATTCAAGTGATCATGAATGCCCCAGACAGTGTAAACGCTGACCCCTATCAACTCATTATGCGCGAAGACACCGCCGTGTTAAGACTGGCCGATGCCACTTTAGACATGGACTACCGAGGCTTTGGCTACACACCGTTTAGTGATTTAAATGCACTTGATGATACCGCCACTTACACGACCTTGTTTGATGGGTTTTACGCCTCGCTCCGCCCGTTTTTAGCGCTCCCGCTTACCTTTATTTTTGTCGGAGGCTACATTTTGACGAACGTCATATTATTGCTGACGCTGTCGGGCTTTGCCATGTTATTCAAATTAACCATCTATGACTTACCGCGCTATCCAAATATGATTAAACTGTTTGTCTTGGCGTCAACAGTGCCAGGCATCATTAACCTCGTCATTGGCATGTTTGGCCTAAGTGCGTTTTCCAGTCTCGTATATAATTTCTTAACACCCTTTTTCGCTTTCCTTTTATACAAGCGAAAAGACCCAGAAATCGCCCCGTTGTAACGTTTAAAAGAAAGCCTTTGCAGGGTTTTCTTTTTTTCTTTGAAAGGCCTTCATGCACCGCTTTAATGTGTAACCGTTTCCATGTTTACCCATTTGAGATGAAGGCCTTGTAAAAACGTTTACATTTAATCATTGCTTTGATATATTAAAAGTGTAAAAAACTCTATTCCATGAGTGAATTATTAAAGGAGGATTTGATGAAAAAATTACTGCAGTTCTTCGCCGTCGCAACACTTGTATTTAGTGTATTTTCGACACTAAGTCCGGTGCTCGCAGACGGACACGAAGATGCTGAGGGACCAACGGATCGTCGTGTGATCGTCCATTACCATCGCTGGGACGGTGACTATGAGGGTCGCAATATGTGGACTTGGAATACGGGAACCAATGGATCTCAAGCCCCCGTACCGATTGCNGGTACTGATGAATTTGGCGCATATTTCGAAGTCAATATCGACGATGATGCCAGTGACGCTATCGGATTAATCTTACGTTACGGCGATGCGTGGGGAAATGGTCAGAATGACCGTGATGGACTCATCCCTGCTGAGGGGGGCGACAAAGCAAACAAAGAAATCATTGTTAAGCAAGACGGTGAATTTGTTGGCTTTGATGAAAATGGCATCAAACATGTGTTTGTCTATGAAGGGATGAATGAAGTTATTTATGAAGATCCCGCACATGGCCCCATGCGTGATGGATACGGTACACTTGCCGTTGTCTATTATGATCCCGCTGAATCCTATGAAGGTTGGGATATATGGACTTGGGAAACCGGAACCGGTGGATCGGCTCCTGTCGATGATGCAGGCGTGCCTTTCCAAGCAGCTTTAGATGTTGATGGCGGTGAAGTTGATCAAGAAATGTATCGAATTGCCTTTTTATCCATTGCTGACGATGCGTCTGATGAGATTGGCTTTATTGTTCGGACGGCTGGATTTGCCGACAAACAATGGGAAGAAGATCTCTTCATCGATGTATCTGATATTAAAGGTTCAGGTTTAAAAACAGTCTTTTACATTGGCTTAGCCCCCGATTTTTATGACTCGTTTGAAGAATTTGACGCGTTGGCCAATGCGTTTGAAGTGGAAACCGGTCAACTCGAAGACTCTCGCTCACTCCTCTTGAACTTCAACAAACCCGTTCAAGTGGCAGAAGAAGTTGACAGTGTCTTAAACGATGTGTTTGACCCCAGTTGGTTTAGCGTTGTTGATTCAGCAGGAAATGCCGTCGACATCGCCAACATCTCATATGAAAAAGGTGCGGAAACCGTCGCTGAATTCATGTTGATCTTTGATGAAGACCTCGACAAAACTGAAACGTACACGATGACCTATCAAAAAAATGAGGCAGACTTACCTGCTGAATTTGAATTTTCAGTCCCAAATACCGCACCAACCATTACTGTAATTGGTGCAACCGACGTTGAATTAGAGCTTGGTGATACGTATTCATTGCCAACCTTTAGAGCCACTGAAAACTTCTACGGCGCGAACATACCACTCTTCAATGCCCGCGTTAAAGAAGGCGCTGGCTACTTATCAACCCGAGAAGTAGGGACCTATGAAATCGTCTTAGAAGCCCATGACCGTTATGGCAATGTGGCTGAACAAACTATCACTGTCAGCGTGGTCGATCCATGTG
>P_2C_Liq_1_UnCtyDRAFT_1000365_pt1 | contig 19599 bp, 15 predicted proteins | sample Pon2CUnioCityCA_2_FD_10234 | JGI IMG/M metagenome (IMG submission 10234) | reverse complement strand
TTTTCTTGTGGTGCATCTGGGAACAACATTAAAATAGACTCCTCCTGATCTACACCGCTTAAGTAAAAAAGGTCATTGTTTTGCCTAAAAGGCATGGTTCCATCAGCATTGGTAGGCATAATATCGTTTGCATTAAAAAGCGCAAGGGATGATGGCTTTAATCGTTGCGCAAACTTTTTTCTGTTTTTGATAAAAAGTGAATTACTGATGGGTAAATATTTCATGTTTTTTTGATTTTGAGCAAAGGTAATAGCTTGCCCTAGCAAAAAAAACCGCATTCAAAATTTATTATAAGAAGGCCGACAAACTATCTTAGGCTTGCGTTGTTATGCTACAGCATAAAAATGATTGATTACACTATTAAGAATCAATCTAAATAATTTTAAAAGTGTTGAAACTTTTGAAACAGAATACATCAAGAATTAACTTTGAACTTTATATTCAGCTAAATTAAAACTACAACTGATGAGTGAATCAAAGGGCTTATTGAAGTCACATATTGTAAAAAAATATTGGATGGCAGCCACGGGTTTGTTTTTATGCCTTTTTCTAGTAGGCCACTTGGCAGGAAACCTACAACTGTTTATGACTTCCTATGAAGGTCAATTGCAGTTTAACGAATATGCAGTTTTCATGACCACTAACCCAGCAGTGAAGATCTTATCTTACCTGACTTACTTTAGTATTCTTTTTCATGCAGTTGATGGTGTAGTGATTACGCTAAACAACAGAAAAGCCCGTCCTGAGCAATATGCTTATTCAAAACCAGGTAAAAACTCTATGTGGTCTTCTAGGAATATGGGCATTTTAGGAACGATCATATTTGTTTACATCGTTGTGCACATGCAAAACTTCTGGTACGAATACAAATTCGGAGAAACACCCTATATGTTATCAGACAATGGCGCACCACTTTTGATGGATGGTTCAGAAGTGAAAGGCGGTGAAATTCAAAATGGAGCGGTTTATTTAAACGGCGATCAAGTTGGTGATGCGATGCGAGATCTTTACACTGTTGTGCAAAGTAGTTTTCAAGAGCCACTTTTGGTAGCTTTTTATGTATTGGGAATGATTGCCATTGCATTTCATTTAGTACACGGTTTTCAAAGTGGATTTCAATCTCTGGGGCTAAGAAACCCAAAATATTCGCCTCTGATCATGAAAGCAGGATATGCTTTTGCGATTATCGTGCCTTTGTTATTCGCCATTATTCCAATTTACATGCTGATAGTGGCGTAATTCAAAACATTATTTGATTATGAGTTTAGATTCAAGAATACCTGAAGGTCCTTTATCAGATAAATGGACTAATCATAAAAACAACATTCGCTTAGTTAACCCTGCGAACAAACGTAATATTGACGTTATAGTAGTGGGTACTGGTTTGGCTGGTGGCTCAGCTTCGGCAACCTTAGCCGAACTTGGCTACAATGTTAAAGCATTTTGTTATCAAGATTCCCCTAGAAGGGCGCACTCTATCGCAGCTCAAGGGGGAATAAACGCAGCCAAGAACTATCAAGGTGATGGTGATTCGGTTTACCGTTTGTTCTATGATACGATCAAAGGTGGCGACTACCGCTCAAGAGAGGCGAATACCTACCGATTAGCAGAAGTTTCAACCAATATTATAGACCAGTGTGTTGCGCAAGGTGTTCCTTTTGCAAGAGACTATGGGGGTCTATTGGATAACCGATCCTTTGGTGGGGTTTTAGTTTCTAGAACTTTTTACGCTAAAGGTCAAACAGGTCAGCAACTCTTACTCGGCGCTTATTCAGCTATGAATCGCCAAATTGCAAAAGGTAAGATCCAAATGTACAACCGACATGAAATGTTGGACGTAGTTAAGGTAGATGGAAAAGCAAGGGGAATAATTGCAAGAAATTTAGTGACAGGAGAGATTGAAAGACATTCTGCTCATGCGGTAGTATTGGCTTCAGGAGGTTATGGAAATGTATTCTTCCTTTCTACTAATGCGATGGGGTCTAACGTAACCGCAGCATGGAAGGCACACCGAAGAGGAGCTTATATGGCTAACCCCTGTTACACGCAAATTCACCCAACTTGTATTCCGGTGCATGGCACGCAGCAGTCCAAATTGACCTTAATGTCAGAATCATTGAGAAATGATGGAAGGATTTGGGTGCCTAAGAAAAAAGAAGATGCTGAAGCAGTTAGAGCAGGGCGTTTGAAGCCAACTGCCATCAAAGAAGAAGACAGAGATTACTACCTAGAACGCAGGTATCCATCATTCGGAAACCTAGTTCCTAGAGATGTGGCTTCTAGAGCAGCTAAAGAACGTTGCGATGCAGGCTATGGAGTAGTAGATAATGATACCAAGGAAGGAGTTTTCCTAGACTTTTCTTCAGCCATTGAGCGTTATGGAAAAGAAGAGGCTCATGTAAAAGGATTAAAAAATCCTACCAAAGAGGATATTCAACGACTTGGAAAAAATGTGATTGAATCCAAGTATGGTAACTTGTTTGAAATGTATCAGCAAATTACCGATGAGAATCCTTACGAAACTCCAATGAAAATTTATCCTGCTGTTCACTACACTATGGGCGGTATTTGGGTTGATTACAACTTGATGACTACAGTGCCGGGTTTATATGCTATTGGAGAAGCTAACTTTTCTGATCATGGTGCCAATAGATTGGGTGCTTCAGCCTTGATGCAAGGTTTAGCAGATGGTTATTTCGTATTGCCTTATACCATTGGTGATTATTTGGCAGACGACATTCGAACTGGAAAAATTCCAACTGACACACCTGAGTTTGAAGAAGCAGAGAGGAATGTCAGGGATCAAATAGACAGGCTAGTTAACAACAATGGTTCTAAAACTGTAGACTACTTCCACAAAAAGCTTGGCTTGATCATGTGGAACAAAGTAGGAATGGCGAGAACCAAAGAAGGATTGAATGAAGCCATTAATGAAATTGCGGCCCTAAGAGAAGAATTCTGGAAAGAAGTAAGAATTCCTGGAACAGCAGAAGAGTTGAACCAAGAACTTGAAAAAGCAGGTAGGGTAGCTGACTTTTTAGAGCTAGGTGAATTGTTTGCAAGGGATGCACTGGAAAGAGAAGAATCTTGCGGAGGTCACTTCCGTGAAGAGTATAAAACTGAAGAAGGTGAGGCCTTAAGAAGAGATGATGAGTTTGCTTATGTATCTTCTTGGGAATTTACAGGGAAACCTTCCGAAGCTATTTTGCATAAAGAAGATCTACAATTTGATAACGTTGAACTAAAAACACGTTCGTACAAATAATAAAGAATATGTCAACAGCAAAAGGAATGAAATTAACCCTAAAAGTTTGGCGTCAAAAAAACGCTGAAAGCAAGGGAAATTTAGAGACTTACGAATTAGAAGATGTATCTCCTGACAGTTCTTTTTTGGAGATGCTCGACATTTTAAATGACGGCTTGATCCAGAAAGGTGAAACACCGGTTGAATTTGATCACGACTGTCGTGAAGGAATTTGTGGTTCTTGTTCGCTTTACATCAATGGTGAGCCTCACGGACCAGGAAGAAGAATCACCACTTGCCAATTACACATGCGTTCGTTCAATGATGGAGATACCATTTACGTTGAACCATGGAGAGCTAAGGCTTTCCCAGTAATTAAAGACTTAGTGGTTGACCGTAGTGCTTTTGACAGGATTCAACATGCGGGTGGCTACATTTCTGTGAATACCTCAGGAAACACCCAAGATGCGAATGCTATACCTGTAGAGAAAGAAAATGCAGATCAAGCTTTTGATGCTGCAACTTGTATTGGTTGTGGTGCATGCGTGGCAGCTTGTAAAAATGCCTCTGCATCTTTGTTTGTTTCAGCAAAAATTTCGCAATATGCATTATTACCTCAAGGACAAGTAGAGGCAAAAGACCGTGTTCAAAACATGGTAAAGCAAGCGCAAGAAGAAGGTTTTGGACCGTGTTCAAACACTGGAGCATGCGAAATAGAGTGCCCCAAAGGAATTTCCTTAGAGAATATTGCTCGCATGAACCGCGAGTATTTAGCAGCCTCATTGGCGAAGTAAATCAATCCAAACAAAGCAATGCCAAGCTTTAACGCTTCATTGCATTCTAAACTGCCCAAGGTTGGTCAAACCATCTTTTCGACCATGTCAGCCCTGGCAGCTAAAGAGAATGCGCTTAATCTTTCACAAGGATTTCCAGATTTTGATGGTCATCAAGACTTAATCGATCTAGTTTATAAAGCCATGTGCTCAGGCAAAAATCAATATGCTCCTATGGCAGGTTTGCCTGCACTAAGAGAAGCAATTGCGGCTAAAACAGAAGCACTTTACACCGGCAAATACGATCCTGACACTGAAGTGACGGTTACAGCAGGTGCGACTCAAGCCATCTTCACCGCAATTGCAGCAACAGTAAATGAAGGTGATGAAGTGATCCTTTTCACACCTGCTTATGATTGTTATGAACCTGCTATCGAGCTAGTTGGAGGGAAACCAGTTTACGTTCAACTAGAAGCTCCTGAGTATAGGATTAATTGGGAAGCGGTTAAGAAAATGATCAACCAGCGCACGAAAATGATCATCATTAACAGTCCGCATAACCCAACAGGTAGTATTTTAAGTGCACACGACTTACAACAGTTAGAAAAATTAACTGAAGGTTCTAATATCCTCATTCTAAGCGATGAAGTTTATGAGCACATCATTTTTGATGGCTATGAGCATCAAAGCGTGGCGCGTTTTCCCAAACTAGCTGAAAGAAGTTTTGTGATTTCTTCCTTTGGCAAAACCTACCACACCACAGGCTGGAAAGTAGGCTATTGCCTTGCTCCTGCGGAATTAATGAAGGAGTTTAGAAAAACACATCAGTATAATGTTTTTTCGGTGCATACTCCATCACAAGTAGCTTATGCTGAATTTCTAAAAAGAGAGCAGGAGTTTTTAGGCTTACGTGACTTTTATCAAGAAAAGAGAGACCTCTTTGTTAGCTTACTTGAGGGAAGCAGATTTGAGCTAAAGCATACTGCAGGAAGCTATTTCCAACTGTTGGGCTATAAAAAGATCAGCGATGAAAAAGACGTTGAATTTGCCGTTCGTTTAACGAAGGAACATAAAGTTGCTTCCATTCCTATTTCTGTTTTTTACAATCAAAACCTAGACAATCAGGTCTTACGTTTTTGCTTTGCCAAGCAAAATAGTACCTTAGAGCAAGCTGCAGAAATTCTGCAAAAGGTATAAGTAAAATGAAAGACCTATCCATTAGTTTGATCCAAACCGCTTTAGTTTGGGAAAACTCTGCTGCAAATCGTAGCCACTTTGAGCAAAAAATAAATGGGCTCGACAACAAGACAGATCTGATCTTGCTTCCTGAAATGTTTACCACAGGGTTTACTATGAATTCTAAAAAGGTGGCTGAAGCAATGGAAGGTCCAAGCATGCAATGGATGCACCAGCAAGCAGAACAGCAGAAAGCAGTGGTCTGCGGTAGTCTTATCATTGAAGAAAATAAGCAATACTACAACCGTTTAATCTGGATGCAGCCCAATGGCCAATATGGGCAATATGATAAACGTCACTTGTTTAGAATGGCCAATGAAGACCAATCGTTTACTGTCGGTACAAACAAGCTCATAGTAGAACTAAAAGGCTGGAAAGTTTGTCCGCTGATCTGCTATGACCTGCGCTTTCCCGTTTTTAGTCGGAACCGTTTTGAAACAGACCGTCAGACTTATGCTGAAGCAGAATACGACCTTCTGCTTTATGTGGCCAATTGGCCTGCCCCAAGAGTGGAGGCATGGAAAAAACTTCTCTTTGCTCGAGCAATAGAAAACCAAGCTTACGTGGCAGGAGTCAACCGCATAGGTGAAGATGGGAATCAAGTTAACTATAGCGGTGGCAGTTGCCTAGTGGATCCGAAAGGTGAGGCCCTATGGCAAGCACAAAGTGAACAAGAAGAACTGGTTTCACTCAACTTAAGTGCCGCTGACCTAATCGCCTTCAGAAAAAAATTCCCGGTGGGAATGGATGCAGATGAGTTTGAATTAAAAGCTTAGGTAAGGAAAGCAGAAGGGTGAATGTTTTAAACCTTACTTCCCATTATATTCACTCATCGTTCTATGCACTCCAATTGTGGTAAAGCCTTGAATAATCTTTTTGCATTGTTCAATTCGTTCTGGCAGTTTTTCTTCTTCTTCAGCATTCCATTTGCCTAAAACGTAATCAACTTGATTTCCTTTGCTAAACTCGCTACCAATACCAAAACGCAAGCGCGCGTAATCCTGCCTGCCTAATACTTGATTAATGTGCTTAAGGCCGTTATGACCACCATCACTCCCTTTTGCCTTTAACCTTAAGGTGCCAAATGGTAAAGCCAAATCATCAGTAACAATGATCAAGCGCTCCAGGGGAATTTTTTCTTCTTGAAGGTAGTAGTTTACAGCCTTGCCACTTAAGTTCATAAGAGTGGTGGGCTTTACCAAAACAAGGCTTCTTCCTTTGTACTTTGCCAGCGCAGTTTCAGCGTAGCGGTTAGGGGCAAAAACAACATTGGATGCTTCGGCAAAAGCATCCAATGTGTTAAAACCTATGTTGTGCCTGGTGTTTTCGTATTGAGAACCAATGTTCCCAAGCCCAACGATCAGGTACTTCATCTCACTTATTCAGTTGCTGCTGCTTCTTCAGTTTCAGCAGTTTCTCCATCTTCACTTTCTTCTCCCTCTTCATCTTCTGCATCAGGATCATCTGTCGCTACAACATTTCTAGAAGTTTTCACAGAAACAATTACTGCTTTAGGGTGATCAAGGAATTCTACCCCTTCTTTTTCTAACTGCTCAACTTGAATTACGTCACCAATTTTCATTTTGGTCACATCAACTACAAACTCCTCAGGAATGTCTTGTGGTAATGCTTTTAAGACAAGCTTTCTCAGCTTCTCTCTGCGTTGCCCACCATTCATAACTCCAATAGAGTTTCCGGTAAACCTTACAGGAACAGCAATTGTTACAGGCTTATCTTCAAATAATTCCATAAAGTCTACGTGTATCGCTCGATCAGTAATTGGATCATATTGTACATCTCGAATCACAGACCTTACTGTTTTGTCAGCAAACTTGAGGTCAATACTGTGTACCTCTGAGGTGCTCAATAATTTCTCAAGTGAAACTTCATCAACGTGAAAGTTCATGTTCTCTTTGCCTCCGTATAAAACGGATGGGATTCTACCTTCTTTACGAAGATTTTTTAAGGCACTTTTTGACCTTACATCTTCTCTTGCGGCAGCTTCTAACTCTATAGACTTCATCTTAAGCTATTTTTGGTATTGTTTTGTGTGTTTTAAAAAATAAAATATGAACTAATCGATTCATAGTTATGAACCTTATAGATAACCTTTGCAAAAAGGTCAGCTACAGAGATTACTCTAATTTTATCGCTTTTTTGCTTCAGCGGAATGGTATCTGTTACCAATAACTCCGTTAAAGCAGAATTTTCTATTCGATCATAAGCTTCTCCTGATAAAATTGGGTGCGTGCAAATTGCCCTTACAGAATTAGCTCCTTTTTCTTTCATAATATCAGCCGCTTTCGTAAGCGTGCCTGCTGTATCAACCATATCGTCGATCAACATGATATCCTTACCCTCTACTTCACCAATCACAAACATCTTATCGATCTTGTTGGCTTTCTTGCGTTGCTTATAACAAACTACTACATCACACTCTAGGTGTTTAGCGTAAGCATAAGCTCGTTTTGAGCCTCCCATATCGGGTGAAGCCATGGTGAGGTTAGGTAAGTTCAACGACTTAATTGCCTCAGAAAAAACTGCTGAGGCATAGAGGTGATCAACCGGTACCTCAAAAAAGCCTTGAATCTGATCAGCATGCAAGTCCATTGTCATAACCCGGCTTACACCAGCAGCAGTTAGCATATTGGCTACCAATTTTGATCCGATTGGAACCCTTGGTTGATCTTTGCGGTCTTGACGAGCAAAACCAAAATACGGTAAAACTGCAATTACCCTGCGAGCTGATGCTCTCTTAGCAGCGTCAATCATGAGCAATAGCTCAAAAAGGTTATCAGTTGGTGGATAAGTTGATTGTATAATAAACACATCACATCCCCTTACTGATTCCTCAAAAGACGGCTGGAACTCCCCATCTGAAAAACGGCTTATGGACGACCGACCAAGCTCTTTACCAAAGCTTTTGGCAATTTTACCTGCCAATTCTTGGGTGCTGGAGCCTGCAAATATTTTCACTTCATTGGTCATGTGCCTTGCCGCCATTTTAAGAGGGGTGCAAATTTATCAATTAAAAAAATCTACACCAAATAATTAGCTGTAGATGAGATACTTTTTTTCTTGATTATTTCTGCCATTCAAAAGTATTGAATAATTTCGCTGTCCAATTCTAATGGAAAATGCCCAGGTGGCGGAATTGGTAGACCTGTCTGCCGACAGGCAGGCGCGTTGGAGACCAACGCGGTTAATTGTCGGCCCTGAATTCTACCTCAGGTAAAAATAGTTACTTGCCCAGGTGGCGGAATTGGTAGACGCGTTGGTCTCAAACACCAATGCCTTCGGGCGTGCCGGTTCGACTCCGGCCCTGGGTACAAAGGAGCCTCTTCAATAAACGAAGAGGCTTTTTTATTTATAAAAATTTATTGCACGCCACAAGGCGTGACGGTTCCCCGCCCGAACGGCTGAAGCCATTCAGTCTGGCAGGGACTCCGGCCCTGGGTACTTGGTGATCAAATCACCTGATTTCTTTGAAGCGAGCTAAAAATATAGCTCGCTCTATTTTTTGGGAGCAATAAGAGTTGCGATGAAATCGCTGTGATTTGATCCAATCCGAGACTAAAAACAGAGAAAGCCTCAGCTTAAGCTGGTCTTGGGTACTTGCCTTCGCGAAGCTTCGGCGAAGCAAGGCAGATCAGTGTGAGAGTGAGAGCGAAAGCGAAGACGCCACACTGATTTTCTTCACACTCACGCTGACACTCGGTCTAAATGTTTGATTTTGGAAATCTAAACGCCTATAAAAAGGGTAGAATAATACACTTTCTCAATTTCAATACTAGCGCAGGCGATAACTGACCGATGCGTTAAGTACGAGCTGCACCACCCCTGCTCCTCTATATTCTGCTTGGTAACGGACTTGTGCTCCAAGATCGATTTTTTGAGACAATGCGCGAATAAAACCTGCTCCAAATGTATAACCGTAGTCTGCGCCCTTACGATTTACTGTTTCCCATACACCTTGGTCAAGTCTGCGAGACTCATAGTTATTGAAGAAAACAGTGGCACCAAAAAAGCCGTAAGCTTTTATTTTTTCTTCATGAAAGTAGAAGCGTCCGTCTAAGTTTAGGACCGATAATTGATTCTGAGCTTGAAACTGAGCAGTCTGAGCCTGATTGGAAAAAAAATAACTAAAGTTTGGCATTATACTAATATCAGACTTCATGAAATATTCCAAACCCAAGTTAATGCCCGGGGCGTAATGAGGAAAACCGTTATCAGCGATTCCTGCTTCTGCACCAAAAACTAGCCCTGAGCAGGCATTAAGTTTAGGAGTCTCTTGTGCCTCCACCTCTAAAAAGAAGAGTGCAACTAAAGCGAATGCAAAAAGTATTTGTTTCATGATTTAAGTTTAGATGACTATAAAAATACAGGAAACTGATTTCTTTCTCTTTTCTTCTGTCACCATAAAAGTATTATTTGCAAATGCGTTTTTAAATCTTATTTATGTTTGCCACATGAAAATAACCTGCTTCATATGTTTGATTTCTATGTTGGGCTTTTCTTGTATGAACGAAAAGGGATCTGCTGTATATTCGGAATCAAGAACGATTACTAAACCTAAAGTTGACACCCTAAGGCAAACTGATTTTCACCTTTTGCTTCCCGAAAAAACTGCTGATCAAGCCCTTTTACTTTTTGGAGGCTTTTCAGAAACCCCCGAAGATGTTCTAAACGAAAGTGATTTAGTTAGAAGTGCGCTCAATGCTAATATTCCTGTTTTAATCAGCACCCTAAATCGTAAACTATGGTGGTCAACCGATGATTTAAACAACTTTGAGGAGGCATTTTTCAAACTACTTGCTGAGCGGGAGCTAATTCAAAAATCATGGCATATAGGAGGCTTTTCAAGTGGTGGGAACTTGGCCATCATGCTGTCCAATCATTTATCAAGAAACAAAAAGTTTAAAAAACCCATAGGGGTATTCGTTGTAGACTCTCCTTTAGACCTAGAGCGGCTCTACGAGAATGCATCTCACAACCTAGCACTAGACTTTCACGAAGGGGCAGTTCAAGAAGCAAGCTTTCTCAAATCATTGTTAGAAACCAATTTAGGATTACCTGCAGAAAAATCTAAAATCTATTTTGAAAATTCGGCTGTTAAGCTTTCAGGTAAGCGGCAAAATGTAGAAGCCTTGAAAGAAATTAAGATTCGATTTTATACAGAGCCAGACAGTAGTTGGTGGAAAAAGAACCGGGGCGTAGGGTATGAGCAGACAAATGCTTACTTACTAGAGCAAGCAGTTCAACTTCTAAAGCAGAAAGGGTTTGACAAGATAAGCTTGATTCAAACCAAGAATAAAGGCTATCGCCGTGACAACATGCGTCACCCGCATAGTTGGTCTATTGTAGATGGAAAAGAGTTTGTGAAATGGGTGAAGAAATAGTAAACTGAAGCTTGTAAATAAAAAAAGCCCCGCATTACGGGGCTTTCATTTTTTGATCAATGTTTATTTACAGCTTTTGTTTCACTTCAACTTCTTCATAAGCTTCAATGATATCGTCAACTTTAATGTCGTTGAAATTGGCAATGTTCAAACCACATTCGTAGCCTTTGGCAACTTCTTTTACATCGTCTTTAAAGCGTTTCAATGAGCCAAGTTCTCCAGTGTAAACCACAACTCCATCGCGAATTACGCGCACTTTATTGTTTCGGTTAACTTTACCATCTAGCACCATACAACCGGCAATGGTTCCAACTTTGGAGATCTTGAAAGTTTCTCTAATCTCAACAGAGGCAGTGACTTGCTCTTCCACTTTTGGTTTCAACATTCCTTCCATAGCTGATTTCAATTCTTCTATGGCATCGTAAATGATAGAGTATAATCTGATGTCGATCTCTTCTTGCTCAGCGATCTTACGCGCATTGATAGAAGGACGAACTTGGAAACCGATTACAATAGCATCAGAAGCTGCAGCAAGCATAATATCAGACTCTGTAATCTGTCCGACAGATTTGTGAATGATGTTAACTTGTATCTGCTCAGTAGACAATTTCAACAATGAATCTGAAAGTGCTTCGATGGAACCATCCACATCACCTTTTACAATCACATTTAGCTCTTGGAAGTCACCAATCGCAATTCTACGACCAATCTCATCAAGCGTAATGTGTTTCTTGGTTCTGGTGCCTTGCTCACGCTGCAGTTGCAAACGCTTGGTGGCAATATTCCGCGCTTCTCGCTCATCATCCATCACATTAAACTTATCACCTGCATTAGGTGCTCCGCTTAATCCAAGGATAGAAACTGGTATTGATGGACCTGCTTCTTCTACTTCTTGACCGCGTTCGTTGAACATGGCCTTTACTCTACCGGAGTGTGGACCTGCGAGAATAACATCTCCGACTCTCAAGGTTCCGCTTTGAACTAAAATCGTAGTAACGTAGCCTCGACCTTTATCCAATGAAGCCTCAATCACAGCGCCTTTAGCATTTCGATCAGGATTCGCTTTAAGCTCTAGAAGGTCTGCTTCTAGGGTTACTTTTTCTAACAATTCTTCAACTCCAGCTCCTGTTTTAGCAGAAACTTCTTGTGCTTGATACTTACCTCCCCAATCTTCTACCAAAATATCCATTTGAGAAAGCTCCTCTCTCAACTTATCAGCATTGGCGTTAGGACGGTCAATTTTATTGAAAGCAAATACGATTGGCACATCCGCTGCTTGCGCATGGTTAATGGCCTCTTTAGTTTGCGGCATCACATTATCATCAGCTGCAATAACGATAATTGCCACATCTGTTACTTGAGCACCTCGAGCACGCATAGCGGTAAAGGCTTCGTGACCAGGAGTATCTAAAAAGGTAATTTTTTTCTCATTTGGAAGCTGCACATTGTAAGCTCCAATGTGCTGTGTAATGCCTCCTGCCTCTCCAGCAATCACATTCGCTTCACGCACGTAATCCAATAAAGAGGTCTTACCGTGGTCAACGTGTCCCATTACCGTTACAATAGGATAACGCTCTTCTAAGTCTTCTGGCTTATCTTCATCTTCCTCTACAACTTCTTGCGATTCCGGTTTGATGAACTCAATTTCATAACCAAATTCTTCAGCCACAATGGTCAAAGTTTCCGCATCTAATCGTTGGTTGATCGATACGAACATCCCCAAAGTCATACAGGCAGAAATAACCTCGTTCACATTTACGTTCATCAAAGAAGCAAGTTCATTGGCGGTTACAAATTCAGTAACCTTTATGATACTCTTTTCGAGTTCTGCCTGTTCCGCTTCTTGTTGCGCTTGCTCTGCAGCACTATCACGTTTTTGCTTACGGTATTTAGAGCCTTTGGATTTTCCACCACCGCTGGTTAAACGCGCTAACGTTTCTTTGATCTGTTCTTGAATTTCCTTGTCGGTTAATTCAGGATCATCTTGTTTTTTGCGTTTATTCCCTCCACCGCGGCGTTTATCGGGTTTGTCGTGTATTCTGCGACGTTTCCTTTTAGGCTTTTGTGTTTCTTTATCTTCAGAAGAAGAAGCAACTGGTTTTTTCTTCTCAGGAAGCTCGATTTTACCTAGAACCTTCACCCCTTCGAGTTTTTCAACATCAGTCTTATGCTCTTTCGACTCTTCCTTTTTAGGTTTTTCTTCCTCTTCTTTGGCCTTTTTAGATTCAGCTTCTGCAGCTTTTTTAGCTTTAGCCGCCTTTGCCTCTTCTTCCTCTTTTTGCTTTGCCTCTTCGGCGGCTTTTTTCTTCGCTGCCTCTTCTTCTTTTTGCTTCTTTGCTTTAGAGTCAGGACGCGTCTTCATATTCATCGAATCGAGGTCGATCTTACCTACTACTCGAGGACCTGAGCCTTCTTCGGCATCAGCAGGCTTTTCTTCTTCTTTTTCAGGAAGTTCTTCAACTTCTTGCTCTTCCTCTTGCTCCGATGCAACTTCCTCAGCTTTCTCTTCATCAGCAGGAACATTCTTAATTAGAATGTCATCTTCATCAGACTTAGACGAATCTGTTTCAGCTGCAGGTTTTTCTATAGATACTGCTTCTCTTTCCGTAGAAGGCATACTAACATTCTTTGACTCTTCCTTGGCGCTTTTTTCCGATTGGAACTCTTCGCGCAGGAGGTCATAGACTTCTGCTTCGATCTTCGTGTTGGGTTTGGCATCTATTTCAACTCCCTTGCCTTCAAGGTAGTCAACTATGGTGCTAATTCCCACATTGAATTCTCTGGCTACTTTACTTAATCTTTTTACAGCCATATAGGTACTTCTCCTTTTTTCTTAGTTCAACTGCGTTTGTTTATTCAAACTCAGCTGATAGTATTCTTTTTACGTCTTCAATTGTCTCCTGCTCTAGATCGGTGCGTTTTACCAGCTCCTCGTCAGACAATTCTAAGACATTTTTAGCAGTATCACAACCAATGGTTTTGAGCTCATCAATGATCCAATCGTCGATCTCATCTGAAAACTCATCCAATGCAACATCGTCTTCTACTCCAGATGAAACATCTTCTCGGTATACATCAATTTCATAGCCTGTTAATTTACCCGCTAACTTAATATTATGGCCACCTTTTCCAATGGCCAAAGAAACTTGGTCTGGCGCAAGGTAAACCTCAGCTTTTCCATTCTCTTCATCTAAGGTAATGGAAGAAACTTTAGCTGGACTAAGGGCTCTTGTAATGTAGAGTTGGGTGTTGTTGGTGTAATTAATCACATCAATGTTCTCATTTCTCAACTCTCTTACTATTCCATGTATTCTGGAACCTTTCATACCAACACAAGCTCCAACAGGATCAATACGGTCATCATAAGATTCTACGGCAACCTTGGCTCTTTCACCTGGCTCTCTTACAATATTCTTTATGGTGATTAGACCATCGAATATTTCTGGCACTTCCATTTCAAACAAACGCTCCAAGAAGACTGGTGAAGTTCTTGAAAGGGTAATGATTGGCTTGTTGTTGCGCATTTCCACTTTCTTTACCACCGCTCTAATGGTGTCTCCTTTTTTGAAGTAATCATTTGGAATTTGTTCCGATTTGGGTAAGATCAATTCATTATCCTCATCATCCAAGATCAGTAATTCTCTTTTCCAAACTTGGTAAACCTCTCCATTGATAATATCTCCAACACGGTCTTCGTATTTTTTGAAGATAGTGTCCTTTTCTAATTCCAATACTTTAGAGATCAGGTTTTGGCGCAGGGCCAAAACTGCTCTTCTACCAAAGTCAGCAAGCTTTACTTCTTCAGAGGCTTCTTCTCCAACTTCGAAGTCAGGTTCAATTTTAATCGCATCTGATAAAGCAATTTGACTGTTTTCGTCTTCTACTTCTCCATCCTCAACAATTTCTCTGTTTCTCCATACTTCTAAATCCCCTTTATCAATATTCAAAATGATATCGAAGTTTTCGTCTGAGCCGTATTTTTTGATGATCATGTTTCGGAAAACTGTTTCCAAAATATTCATCATAGTTGGGCGATCAATGTCTTTGAACTCCTTAAACTCAGCAAATGACTCTGTTAAATTTATCTTATCCATTTTCCTTATTTGAACGATATAACCACTTTAGTTTCTTTTACTTGTTCCATTGGAACTATTATTTCTCTTGTTACTATTTGTTTCTTTTTCTTGCCTTCAACTTTTTCTCTACTCACCTTCTCCAGAACCACTTTACTTTCATCAGCAGCCATAAGCCGTGCCTTGTGCTTATCTCCCTCTTTAGTAACTACTTGCACTTCTCTTCCTAAATAGCGCTGGTACTGACGTAAGATCTTAAAAGGTTGGTCCATTCCGGCTGAGCTTACAGTTAGCTCAAAATCTTCTTCTTCCCTATCTAAACTTCCTTCGATGCGCCTGCTAATTTGAACGCAATCGTTGATCTTTACCCCTTTATCGCCATCAATTTCTACCCGAATGGCATTTGAACTACTCACTGAAACATCTACAATAAAATAGTCCATTTCAGGAATTTCCTTAATCTCTTCCTCTACTAATTTTCTTATGTAGCTTTCGCTAATCATACTTCATTACCCTTTATGAAAAGAGGGGACTCGCGTCCCCTCCTCAATGCTCAAATGCGGCGCAAAGATAATAATAAATAATAAGTTTACGATTACCCTATTATTTTTCTTCCTCTTCGATTTTCTTACCCGCTTTGTATTTTACCTCTTTTTTCAGTTTACCTGCTTGTTTTTCGTAAAATTTAAAGGTTCCATGGGGCAATCCTTCACGGTATTCTTTTTCGCTTTCAATGGTCCCTACCTCATACCATGAAGTTACTTTACCATCTAAGCGCCCTTCTTGATAAGTTGCCTCCATCATTTTATTTCCATTTTCATGGTAGTAGATCCAAGTTCCGCTCTGTTTCCCGTCTGTAAAATTCCCTTCATCTCTCAATTTACCATTAGCATACCAGCTTTTGCGAGGCCCGTTGAGTAAGCCATTTTGATAGGTTTCGCTTAGTTCTTGCTCACCTCTTTCAGACCAGTAATTCCATGTGCCTTGTTTTTTTCCATCATCATAGCCTCCTTCATAGCGCTTATTGCCATTAGGGTACCAGCCTTGCCAATTACCGTGCATCAAGCCTTTTTGGTAACTACCTAGATCTTGCCTGCTCCCGTCAGGATAATAGCTTTTCCACTCCCCCTCTTCTAAGTTTTCGCGAAACTTTCCTTGCATGATCAATTGCCCATTTTCATGCCATACTTGCCACAAACTATCTTTCTGATCAGCTTTAAAAAACCCTCTTTTCCACTTACTCCCATCAGTATAGAAATAATTCCATAAGCCGATTCGTAGGTTGTTTTCATACAGACCCTTACTCATCAATTGTTCTGTGTTGCGGTAAAAATATTCCCACTCTCCACTTTGCTTCCCTGACTCAAAATGTCCAATCATTTCGGTAGTCCCATCTTCAAGGTACCATTTCCATTTACCCACTTTTTGATTATCCAAATAATTTCCTTCTTCAGCAAGCTGCCCATTTCTGAACCATTTTTTTAACAGTCCCTGCTTTTTACCAAGTTCATAATACTGCTCTTTTTGTTGCTTACCGGTGGCAAAATAATACTTCCACAAACCGTCTTTTTTCCCATCTGTGTAATTCCCTTCCCACTTTAAAGTTCCATCATCGTAATAAGCTTTCCAGCCTCCATTGGGCGTATTGGCTTCATAGCTTTCTACTTTGATCAATTGTCCGTTTTGATCAAACCATTCCCATTTGCCGCTTCTTAAGCTATTTAAGATCGAACCTTGGTAAGCTATTTTGCCATTTGGATGGTATTCAACAATACGCCCTTTACCATATTGCGCAAGCTGCTCTCCTTCTTCAGTGAAAAAGGCGTTGATGCGCTCTTCGTCTCCGATGTATTTTATCACTTGCTTTAACTGTCCGCTCTCATACCACTTCTGCCAAACACCAATGCGGTTATCGTTGCGGTAATTTCCTTCCATTTTTTTCTTACCATTTTCGTAGAGGTAAGTCCAGGTGCTATCTTTATAACCGAGGTCATAATACCCTTTAAGTTCTACTTTTCCACTTGGGTAGAAAGTATAAAAAAGGCTATCTTTTTTGGCATTGGTAAAGCTACCTTGCTCACTAATAGTGCCATCCTCATTGTAGTTTTTAAAAGGACCATTTAACTCCCCGAATTGATAATTCACTAGTTGAACTAGCTTACCTGCTTCATTATAGAACTCCCACTCGCCTTCCTCTACGCCTCCTTGAAATAAGGTTCCTTTTGCCTTAATGTTACCATTAGGCCATTTATATTCTACTACTTCTTGAGCATTCGCAAACAGTGCGAAGCAAAGGGCAGCGATGGCTAAACTGAATTTTTTCATCTTTCGAATTGAATGCATAAAAACAAAAGTATTGCAAAATGTACCTCAACTGAAAGTATGACGTTTAATTTACTAACAGGCTGCCTTGACTTATTGAAATCTTGTTTAAATACTGATCTTTTGTTTTACTTTTACCTTTTATGAAAAAGCAACCTTTGGTTATAGCGCATAGAGGCGCCTCAGGTTTAGCTCCTGAAAACACACTTTCTGCCTTTGAGAAAGCGATTGAACTCGGGGTTGATCGCATCGAAATGGATTTGCGCCAAACCTCAGATGGAGAGGTAGTGGTGATTCACGATAAAACCATTGTAAGAACTACCAATGGCTGGGGTAGTGTGCGCAAATTACCGCTACATAGACTGAAAAGGTACAGCGCAGGCTCTTGGTTTAGCCCCGACTTTAAAAACGAACGTATACCAAGCTTTAGGGAAGTGCTTGAGCTAGTAGATGGACGAACCACGCTCTTGCTCGAAATAAAAGATGGCAGCCCCTATCACCATGGGATTGAGCAAAACATCCTGCGATTAGTTAATGAGTTCAAAGCTAATGAATGGTGTATCATCCAATCATTTAACGATAGAGTGCTTAGAAACTTTAGGCAATTGCCTGAACTACAAAGTGATGTGCAAAAACTCTTTGCCGCCTTTATCCCTGTAGCACCTTTTTATGGAGGTTCAAGGTTTAGCTATAAAAGGGTAAAGAGTTACGACTTTGCAGAGGAGGTAAACATTAATTACAAATATGTAAATCCTAGGGTGGTGAGGAAGGTACATGAAATGGGGAAAAAGGTGAATGTGTGGACGGTCAATCAGCCGAAAAACTTGGAGAAGTACTACAAAATGGGAGTGAATGGGATCATCACTGACTTTCCTGATCGATTGATTGAAATTTTGGGTCGTTAAACCCTCACAGGCATCATTTTGTTAATTTAGGGGGTCTTAAAGAAAACCCTAAAACCGATAAAATGCATTTCCTACTAAAGTCACTACTGCTATCGCTGTTCTTCACTTGCACACTTGTAAAAGCCCAAAACCTAAGCTGGACAAAGATTGACGGTTCAGATGGCTTAGCTAGCGACACCGTGCATGCAGTATATGCGGAAAGTGACAGTTTGATCTGGATTGGAACTGAAAAAGGATTATGCCGCTACAATGGGCAGCAAGTTTCTTTCCTCTTTAATGGGGCCGTAAATGCTAATAGGCAAAAGGTTCATGAAATTCTAAAAGCGCAAGGAGACCTTTGGCTTCGAACCGAGGCAGGAATTAGTCGCCTAGCAAATGGGAGTTTTACCAACTATGACACAACAAACGGTCTTTTAAGTCTTCCTGTCACAGACATTGAAGTGGATGCTCAGGACAATTTATGGATCGGAAGTCAACATGGAGTTTCCAAATTTGATGGAACTAGCTTTACGCATTACCCTTCAATTAGCGCGTCTGTTCTAGGTATAGATTCCGCTGATCGGGTTTACGTTATGGATCCTGCATTTTTAATTCCAAGCATTAGCACGCTTAAGGTATTCAACGGTCAAGTATGGGATACGATTCCACCCAAAGCTTCAATTGGTGTAAGTCCTATCAATCGATTATTTAAAAGCCACGATGGAAGGTTAATTGCTCAAACTAATGCTGATCATTTCTTTGAATTTAATTACCCTTTTAATCCAGTGCAGCATAGTTTGACTTTTCCTCAAGGATCAACAATTTACAATGCCTTAGCAGTAGACGGTGCAGAGGTTTGGTTGGGACAGTATTCGTTTGGCTCTTCTCTATTCTATACAAAAGACAGTATCCTAAGAAGACACAATGCGGGATTTGTTAAAGTCAATCAGATTGAATTATTCAAAGACAGGGTTTATGTAGCCAGTGATTTTGGATTAGCTTACGCCAGCTCAGAAATAAAACCCTTAGCATTAAAAGAAGATTTCAACCTCAATGACATCAGTATTAGTATTGACGCCAATCAAAGTCTTTTTAACGATCAAAATCAAGGCGCTAGTGGATTCTCCATTAACGCTTTTGGCAATGCCATCTACAATGCTGAATTTATCACTGTAGGAAAAAATCCAAATTGGACCCACAACCCAGAATATTACGGAAACGAGGCAGGAGCAGGGCCTTATAACAATCAGGAATTAGGCTTTGAATGGCCCTATGTGCTAAAAATCAGCCAAGCTGAAATAAACCAACATCGAGCAAACTACAATCAAAGTGGTTACTCCGTGCCTGAAAGCATTGAAAAATGGCCTGCTAACGGTGATTCCACTTTAGGAATGCGAGCTGACTTAGCGCCTTACCGAGATGTAAATGGCAATGGCTGCTATGATCCAACTAATGGTGACTATCCGATCATTAAAGGTGATGCTGCTTTGTATTGGGTTCGGCATTCTAAGCAAACAGAACTGAAAATGGAGTATCATTATATGCTATATGCATTAAGTGGAGCTAACAATCCAGATCTAAACCAAACGGTCTTTCTTGATTTTCGAATCATCAATCGTGAAACTAGCAGAATTGATTCTTTGAAAACAGGTTTGTTTATTGACTGGG
>P_2C_Liq_1_UnCtyDRAFT_1000364_pt1 | contig 19603 bp, 14 predicted proteins | sample Pon2CUnioCityCA_2_FD_10234 | JGI IMG/M metagenome (IMG submission 10234) | reverse complement strand
ACACTTTAAATATGGAATTAAATTTTTATGTGCTATTTATAGCAGCAATTGTACCGATGTTAGTTGGTTTTGTATGGTATGGTCCTATTTTTGGAAATCCATGGATGAAAGAAATGGGTTTTACTAAAGAATCTCTAGAAAGTACAAATATGATAAAGATATTGGTGCTTAGTTACATTTTTAGTTTGCTTGTTGCTTTCTTTTTACAGTTTATCGTGATTCATCAAATGGGTTTGTTTCAAACGCTAATCAACGAACCTGGTTTTCAAGAAGAAAAAGGCGAAGCTTTTAGTTACTTTAAAAGTTTTATAGGAATGTATGGAGATCGTTTTAGATCATTTGGTCATGGAGTTATCCATGGAGTAATGACTGGAGTGGTTTTAATACTTCCAATTTTATCTATCATTGCAATGTTTGAAAAAAGAACTGTAAAATATGTTGCTATCAATGCTGGCTATTGGGTTGTAACTTTAGCCATTATGGGAGGAATTATTTGTCAATGGTTGTAAACCTTAATATCCTGATATTATAAATACGGCAATTGCCGTATTTATTTTTAATATTTCAATTCTTATTTTTGTTTTAAACAATAAAAATCAAGACATGAAAAAAAAATTACTAATCTTTTTTACGCTAGTTTTTTCTTTTACTAGTTTCTCACAAATAAGCATTTTAAAAGATTTTGCAGAAGGAAGCAGAAGTGGAAATCCTTTGATATTAGGAGTTTACAAAAACAAAATATATGTTAATGGAATAAACAATTCTTTTCAAACAAAAAGTTATGTTTATGATGGTAATTCCGTAGAAAGTTTGAAAGATAATGATGGTAATGAAACTAACATTTCTGCTATTTACATTCCAGAAATTGGTGCTGATGACCCAATGATTGTTGGCTTAAATTTTAAGACATTTACATTTAACGGTTCTTCATTTACAGAAATTTCTGACAAGCGTCCTTGGGGAGGAGGTATAAAATTTAATGGTAAATACTATTTTACTGGCGATCTAAGTGGTAAGTCTCCTTTGTTTTATACTGATGGTACAGAAACAGGTACAGGATATTTAAAAGAGGATGTCAAAACTTTAATTAGTTGGAATGTTACTGAAAGAGCTGTTGTGAACAATACATTGATTTTTGTAGGAGATACTCAAAATGAAGGGACTGAACTTTGGGTTACAGATGGTACAGAAGCTGGTACAGTTTTGTTAAAAGATATTTATACAGGAGATAAAGATGCTGATCCAGAAGATTTTTTTGTAACTCAGGATAAATCAAAATTATTTTTTACTGCCCAAACTGAAAATGAAGGAAGAGAAATTTGGGTTACAGATGGTACTACAGAAGGCACAAAATTATTAAAAGATATACATAATGGTACTTTGGGAGATGATATAAACTCCATTACAGAAATGAATGGACACGTATATTTTGAAGCAAATGGTAAACTATGGAAAACAGATGGTACACCAGAAAATACGATTGAAATAGCTAATGCTGACGAAAGATATCTTATAGTTTTAAATAATGAATTGTATTTTCATGATAGCAAAAGTATGTTTAAAACAAATGGAACTGTAGCTGGAACAAGCAAGGTAAATCCAGATAATGTAGGTGTAGAATGGAGAAGTTTCCCTGTTTTGTTTAATGATGAAATTTATTTTGGAGGTAGTATTTTAGACAGAAATAATCAGATATCAGAAAATGAATTGTGGAAAACAGATGGTACAACAGAAGGTACAGTTTTGGTAAAAGTAATAGACTCAGATTTTGGAGTTAACCCAGCGAGATTTATAAAAGTTGGTAATGAACTCATTTTTAATGCTGTCACCAAAAACGAAGGTCAAGAATTATGGAGAACAGATGGTACAGAAAGCGGTACTGTGCTGATAAAAGATTATGCTGCTGGAAGTACTGGTTTTATAGCAAACTTTACAACACCTGCATTTCATGCAGTTGTAAATAATATCTTAGTTTTTAGTGCGAATGCAAATGAAGGTTTGGGAGTAGAACTTTATGAATATAAAAATGGTGCAACAGCATCTGTAAACAATTTTTTTCAAAGCAAACTACAATTACATTATGCAGAAAACACTATTCATTTAAAAAATTGGGAACCCCAAAATCCAACCTTAAAAATATATAATATACTTGGTAAAGAAGTTTTAAAAACTATCATAAATAAGACAGAGAGTACAATAGAAATCAATCTAAAAAAGGGTGTTTATATTGCAAGGTATTTTTCAGAAAAAGGAAACCTAATTGCCAAAAAGTTTCTAGTAGACTAAAATAAAAAAGTCAGAAATTAAATTTCTGACTTTTTGTTTAATTTTTTAATACCCAACTTTAGCACGTACTCTTTTTAGAACATCATTAGCTACAAGAGTCGCTTTTTCAGCTCCAACTTTTAAAGCTTCATCAATCTCGTGTTTATTTTCCATAAAATGATGGTAGCGTTCTCTAACAGTAGCAAATTTATCAAGTATCAATTCGTATAATGCTTGTTTTGCATGACCATAACCATAATTTCCACCTTCATAATTTGCTCTCATCTCAGCAATTTGAGTATCAGAAGCTAATAATTTATACAATGCAAAAACATTATCAGAATCTGGATCTTTTGGTTCTTCTAATACTTTGCTATCTGTTTTAATGGTCATAATTTGCTTTCTCAACTTTTTATCAGTTAAGAAAATATTAATGATATTATTTCTAGATTTACTCATTTTCTCTCCATCAATACCAGGTACTAATTTGGTATGTTCTTGAATTTTTGCCTGAGGTTCAATTAAGGTTTTTCCTACTAAATTATTTAATCTATTGGCAACATCACGTGTAATTTCTAGGTGTTGCAATTGATCTTTACCTACAGGTACTACCTCTGCATCATACAATAAAATATCTGCAGCCATTAGCATTGGATACGTAAATAAACCTGAATTTACATCTGCTAAACGATCAGCTTTATCTTTAAAACTATGCGCTAATGTTAAACGTTGGTATGGAAAAAAGCAACTTAAATACCAAGATAATTCTGTTACTTGAGGGATATCACTTTGTCTGTAAAAAACAGTTTTGTTAATGTCTAGACCACAAGCTAACCAAGTAGCAGCAGTACTGTAGGTATTTTCTCTAAGTTGATTACCATCTTTAATTTGCGTTAAAGAATGCATATCAGCAATAAATAAAAACGCTTCATTTTTAGGATTATTTGCCATTTCAATAGCAGGCAAAATAGCTCCTAATAAATTTCCTAAATGTGGTGTTCCAGTACTTTGTACGCCTGTTAAAACTCTAGACATAATTTTATTTTTTTTCTTTTTAAATATGAGTGAGATACAAAAACCATCTGCGATGGCAAAAGTAAGGTTTTGATTGATAAAATCCATCAAACAAAAGAATATTACTACTTTTGAACACCAAGTGGTTTTTAATATAATTAAAAAATTAAATAAGCGTTTATAGTATCTGTGAAGTATATTAAAATTCCTTTCTTATTAATTTGGCGTTTATGGTTTTACATTTTAATGTTTACTACCATTATTTTAATGTCACCACTATTAATAATTTTTACTGCAAAAGAAGAATATTACCATTTGCTATGGAAATTGGTAAGAATTTGGTCTAAAGTACTCATTTACGGAATGGGATTTCGATTAGATATTCAATTAGATGAAGAAATAGAGCCCGATAAAAGTTATATGTTTTGTCCAAATCATGCCTCGTTAATGGATCCATTTGTGCTGATTGTTTTGAGTAAAAACCCTATTGTTTTTGTTGGTAAAAAAGAGCTGGCTAAAATTCCAATTTTTGGTTTTTTCTATAAAAAAGCTGTCATTATGGTAGATAGAAGCAGTTTTAAAAGTAGAAAAAGAGTTTATGAAATGGCTAAGAAAAGATTGCAAAATGGGGTGAGTATGGCAATTTTTCCTGAAGGATTAGTGCCTACAGAAGATGTGGTTTTAGCTCCGTTTAAAAAAGGAGCGTTTAGTTTAGCTATTGAGTTTCAGATTCCGATTGTTCCTCAAGTATATTATGATTGTAAGCGTTTGTTTTCTTGGGATTTTTTAAAAGGTGGTCCAGGAGTTTTTAGAATACGCCAACATGAATTTATACCTACAAAAGAATTAAAAATTGAGGACATAGAAGCCTTAAAGCAGGAAACATTTGATATTATCTACACTGATTTAACGAATGATAAAAAGTATATGAAAGACACAAATAAATAAAAATGAGTGATAAAATAAATCATAAATATTCTGAAGCTGAAGAACGATTAAACGTATATTCTCATGGATTAGGATTTGTGTTGAGTATCATTGCTTTTCCTTTTTTAATTCTTAAAGCGACAACCTATTCAGGTTTTTGGAAACCGATAAGTTTTATTATTTACGGATTAAGTATGATTCTCTTATATGCAGCCTCTACATTTTATCATGCTGCTAAAAATCCGAAGAAAAGAAGACAACTCAATATTTTTGATCACGCAGCAATTTATGTATTAATAGCAGGGAGTTATTCACCTTTTTGTTTGGTGGGTTTAAACTCAGATTTGGGATGGTATATGTTTATTGCAGTTTGGGTTTTTGCATTAACAGGAGTAATTTTAAAACTTTTTTTTACAGGTAAATACGATAAAATCTCTACAGCCATGTATTTACTTATGGGTTGGCAAGTCATGTTTTTTATAAAACCTTTAATGAATGCATTAACAAGTTTTGAGTTAAATTTTTTAATTGCTGGAGGTGTTTTCTATACCATTGGTGCTATTTTATATTCCATTAAAAAATTACCATACAATCATGCTACATTTCATGTATTTGTTTTATTAGGAAGTGCTAGTCATTTTATAGCAATTTATAATCTATAGCTCTCTGATATATAGAGATTTATTAAAATAAAAGTGTATAATATTTGTCAGGTTTAAAAAATAAATTACTTTTGTAGAACTTGACAAAATTAACCTATGTTAATTTATCAGGTATTATAAATCTTATTTAGGGGGTAGGTTTATTAAATTTCCTCGAACTTTTTGTTCGAGGTTTTTTTATACCCAGTTTTTAAATGGATGCTTGCTAATACTTGAATTATAGTATTTTACATCTCCAGTAACTTCTTGAGCTAACCAACTTGGTTTTTCAAATTTTTCTATTTCAGAATTCAATTCTACTTCTGCAATGACTAACCCTTTATTGTTACCGTAAAATTCATCAACTTCAAAAATATGGTTGTTTACTTTTACTAAATACCTTGTCTTTTCAATGATAGCAGGTTCGCAAAGTAGTAGCAAATTTTCTGCTTCTTTAAGATTGATTTCTTTTTCCCATTCAAATCGAGTAGTACCAGAATTATTAGATTTTCCTTTAATTGTAATATATGCCCTGTTGTCACTTACTCTAATACGTACAGTTCTATGTTTATCAGAATTCAAATATCCTTGCTTGATGGTTTTTTTTTGGAAACTTTGATTTTTAAAATCATCATTTTTTACCAAAAATTTACGTTCTATTTCTAAACTCATAAAATATTCTGATTTTTGTACTAATGTAAACTCTTTTCTCGTTATTATAACAATAAATAAATATCTTTGAGAATCAAATTTAAAGAATGAAAAAAAGTTTTTCAATATTCATTTTGTTTTTATCGTTGTTTTTAAACGCTCAAACAGATTATAGCGATTCATGGGAAGATTTTTATTCTTATAACAGCGTAAAAGATTTTGAAAAAGTTGATGATGTAATTTATGCCCTAGTAGACAATGCTGTATTTACTTATAATACAGCTACAGAAGAGTTAATTAAAATATCTTCAGTTCAAGGTTTATCTGGAGAAACTACAACATCTATTCATTACAGCAATAGTTTTAAAAGATTAATCATTGGTTATGAAAACGGTTTGTTAGAGGTAGTTGATGACGATGGTTTTATAACAATTTCATCAGATATTGTAAACTTTAATGAATCTGGTGAAAAGAGTATTAATGATATTAAAGAATTTGGCAACAAATTATACTTGTCTACCCCTTTTGGTATTGTAGTTTATGATGTTGAAAACCTAGAATTTGGAGATACTTATTTTATTGGAGATGATTCTACTGCTATAGTTGTCAATCAAGTTGAGGTTTTTAATGGGCTTATTTATGCAGCTACAGAAAACGGAATTTATACAGCCGATGTTTCAAGTAATTTATTGATAGATTTTAACAATTGGCAACAAGAATTCTCTGGAAGAAGATTTCAAGAAATTAGCCTTTTTAATAACGAGTTGTACGTAACAGAAGGAACTATTTTATTAAAATTAGTCAATAATAATTTAATTCAAGTAAGAAACTTCTCTCAAAATATTATTGCAATTAAATCATCCAATACACATCTATCTGTTACATTAAATACTGTAGCCGTAGTATTAAATTCAGCGATGAATGAAGTCACTCAGTTTACTACAAGTTCAGAATTCGATTATCAATTAAACACTTCTTTCTTTGAAAATAATACCATTTTTTTAGGAACTACTCAATTTGGTGTTTTAAAATCAAGTATCAGCCAATCTTCAAATTACACCGAAATTCATCCAGAAGGTCCTTTGTTTAATGACGTCTTTTCTATTGCAGTACACAATGATAATCTTTGGGTTGTTTATGGAGGTTATGATGGTGTGTTTACTCCTACACAAACTAGAAAAGGGTACAGTCATTACAATGGAGAAAACTGGATTAACACTAGATTTAATCCAAACTTTCCTTTAACAGATTTAAATTATATTACTATAGACCCCAATGTAGAAAATAGAGTATATATAAGTTCTTTTGGAGACACTAGAAGTGTAAATAGTGTTGCAACAGGTGGTTTGTTGGTTGTAGAAGATGATCAAGTAAAAACTTTTTACAATCACTTAAATAGTCCTTTACAAGATATAGAATTTTTAGACCCCACTAGAGTTACCTTAAGAATTAGTGGTACAGCTATAGATAGTCAAGGTAATTTATGGGTTGCCAATATTGGTGTACCTAATGAGCTTAAAAAACTTTCACCTAATGGTACATGGTCTAGCATAGATATGAGTTCTGTTAAAGATAATAGATCTTTTGGTTTAAGTGAAATGATACTAGATAGAAATAATTCTGTTTGGTATGGTTCTAGAAATAATGGAGCCTTTGTTTACAATGATAATGGAAATAGAAAAGCAGCTTTGTTGGCGACTCCTAACTTAGGAAATTTACCAGACGCAACTGTTAGAACGATAGCTGCTGATGCAAGCAATAGAATTTGGATAGGAACTAGGTCTGGTTTAGTGGTGTATAATAATGCATCTGGAGTTTTTACAGATAACACACCCAATGCAAACCCTATAGTTGTTAATGCAAATGAAGATGGTTTTGGAGATCGTTTGTTAGGAGATCAAACCGTAAATTCTATTGTTGTAGATGGTGCAGATAACAAGTGGTTTGGAACTGACAATGGAGGTGTAATTTATACAAACCCAAATGGACAAAGAACGTTAGCAAATTTTAGCAAACAGAACTCTCCTTTACCTTCAAATAAGATTGTAAAGATAGCTGTTGATGATACAAATGGTAAAGTATATTTCGCTACAAATAAAGGTATTGTTGTGTATAATAGTAATGTAGCTCCTTTTGGAGACGTTTTAGGTGAAGTTTATGCTTACCCAAATCCTGTACTTAGAAATCATGAAACAGTAACTGTTACTGGTAGAAACGGAACCAATTTACCAAAAGGAACAAACGTAAAAATTGTTGATGTATCTGGCAACTTGGTATATGAAACAAATGTAGTAGAGGGCCAAGAATTACAAGGTGGAAAAGTAGTTTGGAATAAGACAAATTTAGCAGGTAGAAAAGTAGCTTCTGGTGTGTATATTGTTTTACTTTCTAATGATGATGCTTCAGAAACTTCGGTTACAAAAATTGCAATAGTAAACTAAAATGGCTGCTGTATCTACAAAAGCTATCGTTTTTAATACGATTAAATATAGTGATTCAAGTTTAATCGTTAAGTGTTATACTTTAGAAGACGGATTAAAATCTTATTTGGTTAGAGGTGTTCTTAAATCTAAAAAAGGCAGAATAAAAGTAGGCTATTTTCAGCCATTAACTCAGTTAGATATAGTTGCAAATCATATAGAAAAGAGATCTTTACACTCCATAAAAGAGGTGCATATTGCTAACCCTTACAAAACAATTTATAAAGATATTGTTAAACAATCTATTGTCATGTTTTTGGCAGAAGTTTTAACGTATTCTATTAAAGAAGAAGAACCAAATAAGAACTTATTTAGCTTTTTAGAAACTGCATTTAGTTGGCTAGATGTTCATGACAAAGTATCTAATTTTCACCTACTTTTTTTACTTAATCTTACTCAGTTTTTAGGTTTTTATCCAGATTTATCAGAAAAAGATAAATTTGGGTTCGATTTAATTGAAGGAAATTTTACCAATAACATCTCACAAAAAAATATCATTCATAAAAACGATTTTCATCAATTTAAAAAGCTATTAGGCATAAATTTTGATGGTATAGAAAACGTATCTTTTAGCAAACAAGAAAGGCAACAAGTCTTAAAGATAATAGTTCGATATTTTGAATTACATTTGGACGGTTTTAAAACACCAAAATCGTTACAAATTTTAGAAGCAGTATTTAGTTGATGAGGTATTTAATTTTAGGTTTTTTCGTTTTAATAAGTAATCTTAGTTTTGCACAAAAAGTAGAAGTTTTAGATAAAAACACTGGAAAATCTGTAAAAGATGTAACCATTTTTAATGATGATTACACCATAAGTCTTACGTCAGATGATACAGGATTTGTTAATGTTTCTCAATTCAAAGAAAATGAAATTATTGTCTTTTCGCACTTGTCTTATGCTGTAAAACGCATCAAAAAATCTCAATTAAAACGTCAGAAATACATTGTTTATCTCACCAAAGAATCAGAGCAGTTAGATGAAATTGTGTTATCACTTTTTAAAAAAGATGCAAAAGCCAAAAGAATTGCTGAACAGGTTGCAGTAATTTCTGCGAAAGATATTCAAAAAGTATCTCCGCAAACATCAGCAGATTTATTGGCAACAATTCCAGGAATTAAAGTACAAAAATCTCAGTTTGGGGGAGGAAGTCCTGTAATTCGTGGTATGGAATCTAATAGAGTTTTATTAGTTGTAGATGGTGTTCGAATGAATAATGCAATTTATAGAAAAGGGCATTTGCAAAACTCAATTACAGTTACGCCAAACATGTTAGATAAAACCGAAGTTGTTTTTGGGCCATCTTCTGTAATTTATGGATCAGATGCTTTAGGAGGTGTAATTCATTACTATACAAAAACGCCTAAGCTATCTGAAGAAGAGGAAGTAAAAAGTCAGTTGTTTTCACGGTTTTCGACTGTAAATCATGAAATTACAACCAATGCTTCTGCTGAATTACGCTTTTCTAATTGGGCATCTTTTACTAGTATTTCTTATAGTGATTTTGGAGATTTAAAAGCAGGTAAAAGCAGAAATCATGGTTTTAAAGATTGGGGAAAAGTATTTTATTATTCAGAGAATATAAATGATAACTATGCTGCAAATCCAACGTTAAATTCAGATCCTAATTTATTGAGAAATACAGGGTATAATCAAACGGATGTGTTACAGAAGTTTTACATTCCGTTATCTAAAAAAACAGATCTAAAAATTAACTTCCAATATTCTACTTCCTCAGATATTCCAAGATTTGATAGATTAACAGAATTGACAGATATTACAGATACATCTTCCTTAAAATTTGCAGAATGGAATTATGGTCCACAAAGTAGATTTTTAGCATCTACTCAGCTTCTTTTTAATCCTAATAAAAATTGGATAGAAAATGGAGTCATTACTTTAGCATATCAGCATATTAAAGAAAGTAGAATTCAGCGTAAATTTAATAGTTTAGACCGATCATACAGAGAAGAAAATGTAGATGTTTTTAGTGTAAATGGAGATTTTTCAGTACCACTTACTCAAGATAAAACAAGAAATTTATCTTATGGTTTTGAGTTTTCTTACAATGATGTGAACTCAAATTCTTTTGGTAGAACTTTAAATATTGTTAACGGTGAAATTAATGGTTTTTCTAATGATTTTAAAGTCCAATCTCGTTATCCAGATGGTGGTAGTAGTTATATGAGTTCTGCTGCTTATGTAGATTACAGACAAGATTTAGGCAGTAAATCTACTTTAAATTCAGGAATCCGTTTTACAAAAACACATCTAGAAGCCAATTGGATAGATCAAACTTTTATTCAATTACCAAATACAAATTTAGTGACCGATAATTCTGCTGTAACTGCAACTTTAGGCTATGTGTACAGACCCAATATAAATTGGCAAATTACTAGTGTTTTATCGTCAGGTTTTCGTTCACCTAATATAGATGATGTGGGTAGAGTTCGTGAAAAAGCAGGCAATGTTACCATACCAAATATTATGGTAGAACCAGAGTTTGCATACAATGCAGAGATAGGAATTCAAAAGTATTTTAATGATAGAAAATTTAAAATAGGAGGTAATTTTTACTACACGTTATTAGACAATTATATTCAAAGAGATTTTGTTTTTAACCCTGATGGAAGTAAACAACAAGTTGAGTTTGATGGTGAATTTGGTAACGCTGTTTCTAACCAAAATAAAGGTACTGCCTACATTTGGGGATATACTTTAAATTATTTAGGAAAGTTATCTAATCAATGGAATACTTCAGGTTTTATTACCTATACCAAAGGTAGAACCTATGATACAAGTGAACCAATGTCCTCAATTCCGCCTTTATTTGGTCAGTTTCAAGTAAGTTATAAGAAAGATAAATTAGAATTAGGAGCAGATTTTAGATTTAACAGTAACAAAGATATTGCAGATTTTAACATTACAGAAGGAATAGATAACCACGATTTAACCCCTGTAGTTAACCCGAATGCAACTGATGACGTAGATAAATTTTATGGATCACCAAGTTGGATGACTTTAGGTTTTAATGGATCATATACAGTAAATGAAACTTTTTCTGTACAAGCAAGATTAGACAATATTTTTGATGAGCATTATCTCGAATTTGCCTCTGGAGTTGCAGCACCTGGAAGAAATTTATCAGTTTCTTTTACAGCAAATTTTTAGTTGTATCTTAACCAAATAATGGCAAGTACCAATAAAGAAAGAATAAACTGGATAGATACAACCAAAGGGTTTGGTATCATTATGGTAGTTTATGCACATAATTTCCCTTATTTAGAAAGTTATATTTATACCTTTCATATGCCACTATTCTTCTTCATTGCTGGTTTATTTCATCCAAATCAAATAAACCTTGAAAAGGTAAAAAAAAGAACACAACAAATCTTAATACCTTATTTTTTGTGGAGTATCTTACTTTTTGTTTTCTGGTTTTTTATTGGAAGAAAATATGGCGATTCTAGTATTATGGATTTAAGTGTTTTTAAAAATCTTATAGGTATTTTTTTAGCGCAAGGTGACCATGATTATATGAACTGGGGTATCCCAATGTGGTTTTTACCTGCAATATTTTTATCATTTTTAATATTTGGACTTGTTAGAAAACTAAAAAATAATTTCTATCAATTGGTCATTGTTTTGTTGTTAATTGGTTTAGGATTTGTGATTCCAAAGTACTCTAATCTTAATTTTATTTGGAGCTTAGATGTGGCCATGGTTTCTTTAAGTTTTTATGCGTCAGCATTTTATTTAAAAGATTTTCTTAAAAGAAAGCAAAATTATCAAATTTTATTACTATCTGTCTTCTTAATTTTACATTTATGTTTATCTGTATTAATAAGTAATGAAGTAGATATGTATAGATCTATTTATGGTAATAATTTTTTATTTTTACTTAGTGCTTTTGCAGCAATTGGTTTTTGGATGTTTTTATTTAAAACAATTAAAAAAATTGGCATCTTATCATTTTTTGGTAGAAATACAATACCCGTTTTAGCTTTACAAATAAGAACAGTTTCAGTTATTAAGTTATTATTAATTATCTTTTTGGGTTTTAAAACTTTCGATTTTAATGAAATAGAAATTATAATGCTTACTCTTGCTCAATTAACTTTATTGTACCCTCTACTTTTATTAATTGATAAAAAACTCCCAATACTTAATGGAAAAAGAAAAAATTTGGAAAAAGGAAGTTAAGTTTCATTTTATTTTAAACCTTCTATTCGCAATTTTTATAACACTCTCTTCATACGTCCATATACCTTATGGAACATTTAAAGCTTTCTTATTTTATTTAGTACATTTTTTACTACTTCAGTTTTCTTTTTCTGGTTTTATATATATACTAAGCTTATTTCGTAAAATTTTTGTTTTTGTATTTCCACTGTTTTTTTTAGTCCTGTCGTCCTTGTCTTTTTGGGTTTATACACAGGATATTACAATTGGTATGGGATTAATACAGGCAATTTTAGAAACCAAATTAGATATTGCAATAGATGTATTAAATGTTCAGTTTATAGGTTATTTACTTGTTGCTGTAGTTAGTTTATTTATGGTGATGAAAAAATTTAATAGTTTACCAATAAATAGATTCAAATCACCACTTTTATTAGTTGCTATTTTTGCCATTTCTACCTTTTTTTTAGTAGAAAATTATAAGTATGGTACTTTTAAAAGAAAACTACCCTATAATGCTTATTTTGCTTTTACAAATTACCTTAAAAAACCAAATCTTAAATTAAAAGAAGTACCCAAAAACATTGTATCTAAATCAGAAGGTGTAGATATAATTTTTGTTTTGGGAGAATCTTTAAGAGCTGATCATTTGTATTTGAATGGATATACTAGGAATACAACACCTTTATTATCTAAACAAAAAAATATAGTTTCATTTAATAATATTTATACACCTTTAACATATACAGCTATAAGCGTACCTCAAATATTAACAAACAAATCTGTTCTTGATGAGGATAAACAAGAATTTTTTAGTTTGTATTCTGTACTTAGAAAAGCCAATTTCTCCACAAAATGGTTAGGAAATCAAACTTTAGAAAAGAGTTTTAAAGACATAGTTTATACTAATGATTCTGTACAAATAATAGATCAATTTCGTTCTGTATTAAGTTTTAAAAAACAGAAAGATATGGAGTTACTCAATTTTTTTTCAAACAATACTTACAGTGCTAAAAACAGTATAACTACCCTACACATGATTGGTAGTCATTGGTATTATGGTAGTAGAATAACAAAAAATTTTGAATACTATAAACCAACTGTTCAAAGCAAATATGTTGGTTCATCAACTAAAGAAGCCTTAATCAACTCTTATGACAATACGATTTTATATTTAGATTATTTTTTAGAAAATTTGATTGAGAGATTAAAAACTTCATCAAAAAAAACAATACTGATCTATTTATCTGACCATGGAGAAACCTTGGGTGAAGATGGTAAATGGTTTCATGCTCAAGAACATAAATCATCAAAAAACCCAGCCATGTTAGTATGGTATTCTGATAATTTTGCGAAATATTACCCAAACAAAATAAAACAGTTAAAATCTAAGCAAAAAATGATAATTTCTACTGATTTTTTGTTTCACACAATTTTGGATTTAGTTGAAATAGAAAATTTTAACTTTAAGAAAGAACTTAGTATTTTTAATTAAGAAATAACTATTTTTTTCTACCCTCTTCAGTAAAATTATCAGATAAAGCTTTTTCAGTTTTAATAATACAAACAACAACAGCCAAAAAAACTAAGGCCATAGGTTGCCAAGTAATTTTTGCAGGAGCAAAATTAGCAAAAAGTAAACCTCCCAAAAAGGAGATACCAGAGTAAATGATTAAGTTTTTTGAAAAAACAGAATTGGCAAAATCCCATATTTTTTTATTTAACATAGATTTATGTGTTCTGTAGCCGTACCAATTGTTGATTTTTTTTGGTGGAAATTTCCAAAAAATGATACTCAATAAAAAAAGCAATCCGTTTGTGGTGGTTACATAAATTAAAGATTCACTCATAATTTTATATTTTTGCTTACTGCTTACTGCTTACTGCTTACTGCTTACTGCTTACTTAGTCTTTGGTCTCAACAATCCTTCTTGGGCAAAAGAAGCCACTAATTTTCCATCTCTTGTAAAAATATTTCCTTTTGCTAAACCTCTTGCCCCAAAAGTGTTTGGAGATTCAGCAGAAAATAACATCCAATCGTCAAAATCAAAATCTCTAAAAAACCACATAGAGTGATCTAAACTTGCTGTTTGTGTATTCCCAAAATTAAATTTACTCGCATTCGGATTAAAAGCTGCATTTAGCACATTATAATCAGAAATATACGTTAAGATTTCTTGTTTTGTTCTGTAGTCTAAATTAAGTTTTTCTCCTTTTAAACGAAACCAAACTTCTTCGTTTGCTGGTAAATCTTTTGGCTCTAAAGGATTTGGAACTCTTACAGGTTTAAATGCTATCGGTCTTTCTATACTTAAAAATGCTTTCGTAGATTTTGGTAAAAAATCACCAAATTGTGCTAACATATCGTCCCAACTTAACAACTCTTCAGGTTGTTTTTTTACTATCGGAATCTCTATTTGATGCTCAAAACCTTCTTCTTTTTTATGAAAAGAAGCTGCTAAAATAAAAATAGTTTTCCCTTTTTGACTTGCTGTAACTCTTCGTGTAGAGAAACTACCTCCATCTCGCATTTCTGCAACATGATAGTTAATAGGAATGGTTAAATCTCCGGCTTCTAAAAAATAAGAATGTAAAGAGTGCAAAAACCGATTTTCTGGAATTGTTCTGTAAGCAGCATTTACAGCCTGAGCTAATACTTGGCCACCAAAAACATTTGGACTACCAATTGAAACACTGTCTCCACTAAAATTATGATTTCCTAAATCTTTTAAATTTAAAAGTTCAATAAGTTCTTTGCTATTTTTCATTGACCAATTCTATTTTCTTAAACGGGAATTTCTGTTGAAATGGAGTGGGCTGCACTCTTTGCAAAAATAACTTTAAAATTTTGTTTGTGATGGTTTTTTTATGACGAAGATACATGGTTAAATCTTGTGGGTAAGCGCCAACAGAACTTTTAATTTCACTAGCAGTTCTGCCATAATTCAATGTTTTTAACTTTTTATGTATGGCAATTTCTATATAATCATACAACATTCTTTGATAAATTGCATATTCTCTATTAAGGGTGTAATCAATTCCAACAAAATGTGCATCTAAAGAAGTATCAGTAATAATACCTGAGATGAAACCTACAATTTTTTCTTGTAACCAATAGGTTTTTAAAATGTAGTTTTCACCCAACTTTTCTTTTAAATCTGTGTATGAAGATAGGTTAAAGGTCCCTAAATTAAAATCTGCATTATCAGCTACTTTTTGATAAAGTGTTGTCATTTTTGGTAATTGCTCTTCTATATTTTTAAGTGTAACTTCTTCTATTTTCAAAGATGAACTTTGCTTAAATGCTTTTCTTGCTTTTACTCTAAATTTAGTTTTCATTGCTGCCAAATAATCATCAAAAGAATGCCATTGTTCATCAATTTTTAATACCATATTTGGTTCTACTAAAAAAGGGTGGTAATAATATTCTTTGAGTTCATCAGTAATAAAAAGAGATTCGTTTGTAAAATCTTTTAAAAGATAAGCATCAGCTTTTAACTTTTTATTAGAATTAGAAAGGTGAGAGATGGCTTTTGCTAATCTTTTTATCACTTTTTTCTTATCATGATTTTTTTTGATGAAAATACCATGTTCACCACTTACAAACGTATTTCCACAGATAAGTAATCGAAGTGGTTTTTTTGATGGGAATACATGAATTTTTCTTGCAAACTGTTCAATTCTTTTTAGCAAAGATTCTAAATCATTTTTAATTCCTTTTATATAAAAATTAACAATTTGAACTGAAGCTAAAGCAATAGGCTGCTGATTTTTATCTTTTAAAACAATATAAGAAAAGACAATTTCTGGATGATTTTTTTCAATAGATTTTAAAAATCCTCGATGAAAATAGATATTGTTTTCACAATTTAAACTTTGCCAAATATCTTCAGAAATATCATCTACAGATACAAAAAATGATGCGTTGTTTGTGTTTGAACAGAATTTCAATATTTAAATTTAGTATAAATTTATTCTAGTATAAAGATGCTAAAAAAAAGTGATTTTTACCCTTTAACCCTAATTAAAGTCTAATTATAACGTTTCTTTAACAAAGTAACACTTAAACTATGCTTTAATGGTTCTGTCTAAAAAGTATCTTTGCATCAACTATAAACTTTCTTTTATCTTCTAAAGATAATATCAACTAACAAACTATGAGGAAAATAATATTAGCAGCTTTAGGAATTCTTGCTGTTGTTGGAGCTATAATTTTGGGTAATTATTTGGTTGAAAAAAGCCTTAAACCTAGACCTAAATTTAATAAATCTATAAAAACAGTTTTTGTTAAAAATGTCGAAAATAAAGACATTCCTATTATTTTAACTGCCAGCGGTAACCTAGTTGCTAAAAATAAAATTGATTTATTTTCTGAAGTTCAGGGTGTTTTGAAATCTTCGAATAAAGCTTTTAAACCAGGAACCAAATATTACAAAGGAGAAATACTTTTAAGTATTAAAAGTGATGAGTTTTATGCAAGTTTGCAATCTCAAAAAAGTAATTTATTCAATTTAATTACAGCTATTCTTCCAGACATACGCCTAGATTATACATCAGAATTTAAAAAATGGGAAAGCTTCTTACAAAGTTTTGATATGAGTAAATCTGTTCCTAAGCTTCCAAAGTTTTCAACAGATAAAGAAAAATATTTTATATCGGGTAGAGGAATTTTAACAGCATATTACAATGTTAAAAATTTAGAAGTACGTTATGCAAAACATCAAATTAAAGCACCTTTCTCTGGTATTTTAACTGAAGCTCTTGTGAGTTCTGGAACTTTGGTAAGATCAGGACAAAAGTTAGGAGAGTTTATTGATCCAAGCATCTATGAAATGGAAGTTTCTGTGAATGCTGAATTTGCAGATTTATTAAAAGTGGGTAATGCTGTAGCACTTTCTAATTTAGAAAAAACAAAACAATATAAAGGTATTGTAGTTCGTGTTAATGGTAAGGTAGATCAGGTGTCACAAACCATAAAAGCGTATATAGATGTAACACATCCAGATTTAAAAGAAGGCATGTTTTTAGAAGCTAATTTGGTAGCAAAATCTGAACCTAATGCTATTGAAATTTCAAGAAAATTATTGGTTGATAATAGAGCCGTTTATACTGTTAAAAATGACAGTATCTTAAGTCTAGTAAACGTAAAACCTGTTTATTTTGGTTCTGATAAAGTTGTTATTAAAGGACTAAAAAATAATGAGAAAATTTTAACTCAAACATTACCTGGTGCTTTTGATGGGATGATTGTGAAAATTAATAAAAAGAAATAAGCTATGAAAAAAATCATTACTTATTTTATTAAATATCCTGTTGCTGTAAACGTAATAATTATTGCATTTCTTCTCTTTGGAGTTCTTGGGTATTTTAGTATGAAATCTTCCTTTTTTCCATTGGTAGATTCGCAATTAATTAGAATTACATTGGCATATCCAGGAGCCTCACCAGCAGAAATGGAAGAAGGTGTAGTGTTAAAAATTGAAGATAATCTTAAAGGAATTGTTGGTGTAGAAAGAGTGACATCTGTTTCTAGAGAAAATTCGGCAAGTGTTAATGTTGAGGTAGAAAAAGGAAAAAATATAGATGTAGTTTTATCTGATGTAAAAAACGCAGTAGATAGAGTTCCTTCTTTTCCATCTGGTATGGAACCACCTGTTATTGCCAAGGTAGAAAGTATTAGACCAACCATTAGTTTTACAGTTAGTGGAGAAAACGTTTCTTTAAAATCATTAAAACAATACGCAAGAAATGTTGAAAATGACATTAGAGGAATTGAAGGGATATCACAAGTTGAAATTTCTGGTTTTCCTGATGAAGAAATAGAAATTGCTGTAAGAGAAAATGATTTACGTGCTTATAATTTATCATTTACAGAAGTTGCTACTGCAATTCGAAACTCCAACATTCTAATTACAGGCGGAAACATAAAAACAGCAGATGAAGACTATTTAATAAGGGCTAGTAACCGTTCTTATTATGGTGTAGAGTTACAAAATTTAATTGTTAGAACAGAAACAAATGGTAATATTATACGTCTAAAAGATATTGCTGAGTTAAGAGATACTTGGTCAGAAAATCCTGATAGACTTTATTATAATGGTAATTTAGGTATAGATATTACTGTGAGTAATACCAATAATGAAGACTTAATTTCTTCTGCCGATAAAATTAAAGATTACATTCACGAGTTCAATCAAAAGCAACAAAATGTTCAATTAAGTGTTACTAGCGATAGAAGTACTACATTAAAAGGAAGAACAGAACTTTTAGCTAAAAATGCAATTTCAGGAATCTTATTAGTGCTTTTTTTCTTGGCATTATTTTTAAATTTAAGATTAGCTATTTGGGTAGCATTTGGATTACCAGTTGCTTTTTTAGGAATGTTTGTTTTTGCAGCTCAGTTTAACGTAACCATTAATGTACTTTCTCTTTTTGGGATGATTATCGTTATTGGTATTTTAGTTGATGATGGTATTGTAATTGGAGAAAACATTTACCATCATTATTACGATTTAGGAAAATCTAAAATAAAAGCTGCAATTGACGGAACAATGGAAGTAATTCCGCCAATTGTATCTGCAATTTTAACAACTATCATTGCCTTTTCAACCTTCTTTTTTGTGGATGGTAGAATAGGAAGTTTTTTTGGTGAAGTTTCTACAATTGTAATCTTAACCTTAACGGTTTCATTAGTTGAAGCCTTAATTATTTTACCTGCACATATAGCTCATTCTAAAGCTTTAGACAGGAAGAGATTAGAAAATGGTGAACTTAAAAAAACCAATAAAATAGATACTTTTTTTAAGAAAGTAAATAAAGCAGCAGATACGTATTTAGGTAAATTTAGAGACAATTATTATGTACCTTTTTTAAAGTTCTCTTTAAATAACAAGATTTTTGTTTTCTGTCTTTTTGTAGCAACACTTTTAATTAGTTTTTCAGCGTTAAGAGGTGGTGTTATTAAAAGTTCATTCTTTCCAAGAATTGCAAGTGATAGAGTTCAAATCACTCTAAACATGCCACAAGGTACTAATGAACAAATTACAGATTCTATCATTTCTTTTATCGAAGAAAAAGTTTGGTTGGTAAGTGAAGAATACACCAAAAAACAAACAGGTAACATTCCTGTTGTAGAAAATGTGATAAAAAGAGTTGGTCCAGGAAGTGCAAATGCAACGTTAAGTGTAAACCTTTTACCAGGAGAAACAAGAGATTTTTCATCACCAGAAATTACTAATGCTATTCAACAAAAAGTAGGTAAAGTCTATGGTGTAGAAAGTTTGATTTTTGGTTCTGGAGGTAACTTTGGTGGAAGTCCTGTAGCAGTCTCTTTATTAGGGAATAATATTGCTGAGTTAAAGGCTGTAAAAGAGGAATTAAAGCAAGTGTTAGAAAATAATCCTGTTTTAAAGGATGTCACAGACAATGATCCTGCTGGAATTA